>Ga0080064_1000968_pt1 | contig 65619 bp, 73 predicted proteins | sample Subgrocontami54m_FD_69260 | JGI IMG/M metagenome (GOLD analysis project Ga0080064, IMG submission 69260) | Subsurface groundwater microbial communities from S. Glens Falls, New York, USA - GMW46 contaminated, 5.4 m (SPADES assembly) (version 2) ... | reverse complement strand
TTCTTTTACTTCCAAAATGGTCCCTTCACAGTATCCTTTTTCTTCTGTTTCCAATTGCTTTTCCAAATACTTTTGCGCGAGACCGGTCAGGACCATCAATAATTCAGGAATTCCTTGTCCGGTGACTGCAGAAACAGGAACGATGGCGATCTGTTTGGTGAAGTCACTGACGCGGTCAAAGCGTTCTGCCTGCAGTCCGTGTTCAGCCACCTGCGCAACAATCTCATACATTTTTTTTTCAAAATTTCCTTGGATGGTGTAGTCAAAAGAATTGATATTATCTAAGATAAACTTTTTCTGATCATATTTCCAGCCATGAATAAGATCTATCTTATTAGCGGCAATGATGAAAGGAACTTTATTCGCTTTCAGAATCTCGATTGATTCAGCAGTCTGCGGCTTAAAGCCTTCGTTGATATCTACGACGAGAATAGCGATGTCGGCTAAAGACCCGCCGCGTTTTCGCAGCGAAATAAAGGCAGCATGGCCAGGAGAGTCGATAAACAATAAGCCGGGAATAGTCAATCCTGATTTGATGGCGTTTAAGAGTGGACCGCAGATAGTTTGGATGGTTTTGATGGGAACAATACTACAGCCGATGGCCTGAGTGATACCGCCGGCTTCTCTGGCGACTACAGCAGTGCCTCTGATGCGATCTAAGATGCTGGACTTACCATGATCTACATGTCCGAGTACAGTTACGATTGGTCTTCTGGTTGCCATTGGGTATTAAGCAGGATGATTCTTTTTAAATTTACTCTTTGATTCATAGAATTTATAAATAATTGATTATGACACCTATTAAAATAATGAGGGTGAATTATCATGTCAGAAGAAATTAGAGATAATGAGACTATCAGTATAGGGAGTGCAGTTAGTAGTATTTTATTGGGAGCAATAGTCGGTGCTAGCTTGGATGCTTTGATGCCCAGCGAAACCGATGGAACCTTAGCTAACACAATCATAGAAGCGGCGTTTGGTGGTCTTGGTGCTGGTATTGGAAGTAAATTTATTGGAAGATCAACTACATACGCAGCTAAAGAAGCAGGTCTCTTTACTTTCGGTTCTGCAGTTGGTCAAACAATCTACAATTACTTAAGAACGTATTGATAACTTTGGTGTTAGAAAATAAAAATGGAAAAATACAGGCTTCAACATTTCATGAGGGATAGAAATATACTGGCCATCAAATTTGCAAATTTTAGCTCTGATTATGTTCCAGGAGATTTTTATGTCAGAGCCATTCTAGGAACAACAAATTCGGTTGCACATAACAAAGCAAACGGTCAAAAAAACATTTACACTCAGTCTTATACACTTGCCCAAGCAAGACAGGTCATCATGAATTGGAGTAACTTTGGCGAAGTCCATGATTGTATGGGATTAGCACTGGAAGATGAGAGTAGATATGTAGATTTTGAGAAAGCTATCCACTTCAGGACGATCTCTTCTTCATCTACCAATGTTGCTACTAAAACTATCGATGCGACCGCAACCAGAAGAAAAGCCTGGGTTGAAGATACTTATCATCTTTTATCAACAGTTTGGGGAGAAGAAACGGCGAAACATAAAATCGGAGAATGGAGATTGCCGCAGGAATTTGTTGAACAAGACGCTCTCGAGTATAAAATAAGAAAATAATATTCAAAAGATTTAAGTTATATCATCCTTTTTCTATAGTATGTCTATCATAAATGAAGGTTCTTGCAGAATAAAAGTAGAACTTCCGCCTAAAGATGTCCATGCCCAGATGGAAGTGTTTTACAATCCGGTGATGGCTTCTAACCGAAATATTGCTATCTTGGTGCTTAATTCTATTGACAACGAAAATATGAACATCGCTTCTCCTTTGGCTGGTTCCGGAATTCGGGAATTAAGATTTTTGAAAGAATTGAAGCCAGGAAAGGTTAAGAATATTTTTGTCAATGACATCAAAGAAAATTTTCCCAAAGTAATAGCTGAGAATCTGAAATTGAATGAGATTACTAAAAAAATGAAAGAAAAACTGATTGTTCACAATGATGATGCCAATCTTTTTTTGCTGAATCAGGTCAAGCATGGTATCGACGACCAATTCTGCGGTTATTTTGATTACATCGACATTGATCCTTTTGGCAGCCCCAATCCTTTTTTGGCTTCAGCCGTAGCCAGAATCGCCCGGGAAGGAATCATTGCGGTAACTGCGACCGATACTGCTGCCTTAACTGGTACATATCCTAAAGTTACCAAAAGAAAATATTGGGCTAAAGCGGTGCGCAATTACATGATGCATGAAATCGGATTGCGAATCCTTATTCGGAAAGTGCAATTACAAGGTGTGCAATTTGACAAAGCTTTGATCCCAATACTTGCGTATCATAAAGACCATTATTTTAGGATTTATTTTCGCTGTGTGAAAGGCAAGGAGAAATGCGACGAAATCTTGAAAGAACATCGCTACCTGTTGTTTAATCCTAAAACGTTGGAATTTACAGCTTCGGAGTTCAATCAAGCAAAAGGATTTGAGTACTTTGGACCTTTATGGGCTGGAAAATTAATGGATAAAAAATCAATTTCCAAGATGAAAAAAGAAAATCCTTTCCCAGAAGAGCAGAAGTTTCTAAATTTGCTGTATCAAGAATCACAGAATGATATTGTCGGTTTTTATGATTTGCATGTCATCGCCAAGAAGTACGGGGTTGAGACTACAAGATTAGAGCTGGTCTTGAAGAAAGTGAAAGGTGTGCGGACACAGTTTTCTGGAACGGGAATCAAGACTGAAGCAGGGATTAAAGAAGTGGTGAAGGCGATGAGATAATAAATGGTTCTCACTTCATTTCTTTCAATTTATAGCTCACTAAAAATGGATACGCCAAGGCGATGGATCCAAAGAGAGCAAAAACCAGAGAATATTGCTTGAAGACAAATAATAAAACAGTCAAGAGCAATGTTGCTACTCTGCCTATATTCAAAAAGAATTCTCTGACTTTCCAAAAACTCATGTCTGCGACGCGTACATCAAGAGAGACTGCCAAACGCAAAGGTGAGGAGATGGTATAAATCACACTGAATATTCCAACTATGATAAACCAAGCGACACTGTCTTTAGAAAAAGGCATCATAAATATCGACAAGGACATCAAAGAGAAGAGCACGAAAATAAACACTTTTCTTTTTTGCTTTTTGTCAGAATATCTTGATAACAACATTCCGATGACAAACCCTAATAAGCCTAGGTAACTGAAGAAATATCCTATTTGTAGGCTCGTTTTCAAAAACAAGAGGGTGTATACGGCTAATACGATACCATTGAAATGCTGTAAAGCGCCTTCAAACATACTGATAGTCTTCAATCCCTTGAAATGACGCACTCCTTCCCTAAATGGAACTGTTGTTATTTTTTCAGTAGGAATTTTCTTGTAAACAAAAAGTATAGGGAAAAGATACAGCAAGGCAGCAAGTCCAAACAACCAAGTGTATCCAAAGGAATCAGCGACCGCAGCGCCAAAGAGAGGCAGAACCATAGCAATCACTCCCGGCGCGACCATGTACAAGGAAGAATCTACTGCATTGGTCTCTTTACTTGATTTCAGGAAGAACAAATAATTGAGAGGGAGCCAGAATAAAACTAAATTCAAACCTATAAGAAATGCGTACACATATAGGGAAATAGCAGAAGGAAGAAAAGCCAACGAAGCTAAGGCAGAACTAAATACCAGAAAGCTAGCGATTAAGTATGTACGCATGGAGAAATCTCTAAAAAGGGGAATTAAAATCATTCCAACCGCAGCATAGATCGCATACATTAAGATGATCCAAGCGAGAGAAAATCCTTGTTCTTTGAAATAAAAGGGAATGAAAGAGGAAGAAAAGTTGGCACAGATGGAAAAAAGAAGCAGTAAAAAGAACCCTGATTTAACCCTGGAGAAATATAATTCTGGCGCAACTATTATATTTCTGATAGCATTAAAATATCTCTTCACGGCAGGGTATATTTAGAGAAGCTCTTTTTATGGTTTTCTATAGAAGACTTTGTATTCCAAGATTAGTTTCGTTAAGCCTTCTAAGAAGGATTTTGAATAGCTTTTCAAAATCTTCTATGAAAGGCTTTATATTTTAGAAAGAATTAATGTTGTTATGAAAAAAGAAACTGCTCCTGATCAAAAGAAATTAAGCGCGCAGCAGTGCAACGTCCTTTTCGAAAAAGGGACAGAAACGCCGTTTACAGGAAAATGGCTGTACAACAAAGAAAAAGGAGTTTATATGTGCGCTTCCTGTGGAGCTGAACTATTTTCTTCTGATACTAAATTTGATTCTGGTAGCGGTTGGCCTAGCTTCTCTGATACAGATAAAAAAAAGATTGAGCTGAAAGAAGATTCCAGTTTTGGCATACGCAGGACTGAAGTGTTGTGCAAAAAATGTGGCGGACATTTAGGACATCTGTTTGATGACGGGCCAAAGCCGACTGGGCAGCGATATTGTATTAATTCTGTAGCTTTAGATTTTAAGGAAGAATTTAAAAAGGAAAAGAAGAAAGAGAAAACGAAATGACCCAGAAAAAATTAGAATTGATTGTGGAAGCGTCATCTGGATTAACCTACTCCAAAGGAAACTTTGGGACAAAAGTTGAAAATAAAAAATTATTAATTCCGCTAGAAATTTATGGGGCTCTTACAGATAATAACAAATATAAAGAGATTGAGTCTATGATTTCCCTGATTGATACTTTTCCTACTTCTATCGCAAAAAGACTTGGATGGACAGTAGGAGAAGTAAAAGAAGCGTACAATAGTTTTCTTGAACAGGTTAAGCCGTATCTTTCGGAAGGATTTGTAAAGATATTAGAAAGGGAACCCATTCAAAGAACATACGGTGCAATGCCTCCAAGTCCAGATTATATCGGGAAAACCCCTGAACAATTAGAAAATATGAAGAAAAATTAATTCAAAACAATCATTTCTTCACTCGTTCATACCTTCCCATCAACTTCGCTTCTGCAAGAATATGCCCTTCCATGGATCTCTCCACTTCTGCTTTGCTAGAACCTTCAGGAAGGTCTAATTCTGTATCTAAGGCATAGAGCTTAAAGAAATAACGATGTTCTCGATCAGGAGGGCAAGGGCCACCATAAATACTCTTTCCGCTGGTATTTTTACCTAACTTCCCAATAGGATTTTTTCCTTCCGTGATTTTCTTAGTAGTAGGAGAAATATTCCAGATGACCCAATGATCCCACATTTGAATATTAAATTTCTGTTTGACAAAGTCAGGAATGTCCGGGTCATCCATAATCAAGACTAAAGTTTTTGCTTTTGCTGGAACATCGAAAATTGATAATGGCGGACTACTATTTTCTCCATCGCAAGTATATTTAGAAGGAATCATTCCTCCATCTGTAAAGGCTGGGCTGGTAAGTTTCATGAATAATAACAATCAAGATGAATATAAATAAGTTGTGCAGTAAATAAAAATTATCGTTCAAAATCCTTCCAGATCTGGCTGACTTCTGGGCCTTTTGAATCTTTATATTTCCCTTGATAAAGTTTTATTTCTCCTAATGGTTTCCAGAAAAGCATCTGCCCTATTTTCATTCCAGAATATATTCGTAAAGGATGGATGGCATGTAATTCTAAAGTCCATTGTTTTTTGAAGCCTAGATCGCCTAATCCAGAATTCAAGTAAATGTACAGGCCTAATCTTCCTATTGAACTGCGTGCTTGCATAGTAGGTACAAAAAAATCAGAGCCCATCTCCTCGATAGTGTGGCCTAAGTACAATTGATTTGGTTGAAGCACATACCCTTCTTCCGGGATAATTATCTCTTCAAAATCCATCGGCACTGCAGCATCAAGAATTTTCTGTCGGTAGACTTTCAAACTTTTTCCCAAACAGAAATTGTAGCTGTTAGGATTGAGATTATCTTCCTCGAAGGGGAGGATATGGATCTTTTTAGATAGGACTTGCTCTTTAATCTCTGAACCGGTTAATATCATTGTATTTTCATTGTATTTTTCCGATCACATTTTGGATCAGAGATTGTAATTCATCATAAGAGCCAGATTGGTATAACAAGTTAGGGAGATCTTGCATCATTTCACAGAAATATTGTCGTATTACTCCTAGTTCTTCATATTTTAACTGCTGAGAGAAATTTCTGTGCGAATATCTCTGCTGCAATATTTCCAGCGTCGGACAAGCAAAAATAATGAGCATATTCTGGCAACAAAGCTGATCAAGAATTTGTTGTTCTCCGACTGAGAAAGGATTACCACCTCGCCATAATTTTCCGTAGGCAATCTCAGAATAATGGCTGCGATTGAAAATAACCTTTTCTTGAAGAGCATATTCTTTTAAATACCTCTTGAATTGATTTCCTTCTAGATGGTGGAGAGATTTTGCATCCCACCGTAATTCATTCTTTAGCCTTTCTACTAAAGTAGTCTTGCCAGAACAATCCGGACCTTCAACGAGAATTTGGGTTATTGCCATTTCCGACCAGCTGTGGATAACTTTCTTTGATTGCATATTCAGCAAGGCCCAATCTTCTTTCCCACAAGAGCACCTGATTTTCTGTACCAGCTTCTATTTCTACATATTCTCCCAACCCAGGAAGATAATCAAGACTGATAGTACATCTAGTATCGCCGAGAGGATGGTAATTCTCGCGCCGCTTGGAATATGATACTGATTCCGGCAGGATCATTTGAAGAGTTTTTGAAACATTTTTTGGAATGGGAAGATTGTATTCTGTTTTGTTGGTCATCTCTCTGCTTTTATTAGGGCCTTTGAGGGTAAGAATATGTTTGTCATTATTTTCTCTTATCCTGAATACACAACCTGCTTTCTTCAATATTCCTCTGAAATCATATAGTGTATTTTCTTCATGGTCAGTGCCATCGTACTTTACTGAGTAGCGTTCCAGCATCTCTCTTACTCGATTATGCTCCACGCGATATTTTTTTTCTATTTCACGATTCTTTTCAGAGTTGGTTTCGCTCAGAATAAATTTCACTCGCTCTTCAATGTTTAATTCTTTTTCAGAACTCTTACCTACAGGGACAGTAACAATATCGAAGCCAAGCCGATCATAGACTTGATACAACTTTTCATGAATTCTTTGAGCTAATCCAGAGTCTTCCTTTCGCTCTTCATCTTGCTCGTAGAAAGGCAATCTTTCCAGAAAAAACATTCTTTTATATTCAGCTTCTTCAATTAATTGGTATAAGTCGCTGCTTGGAGTGATATTTCCTACTTCAGCATAGGCGATAGGATCGACCAAAGAACGATCCAAAAAAACATTTCCGGAAGAAAATGGTATTTTCATTTCCTGTTCTAATTGCCGTCCTATCACTAAATTCTGAAATAAAGATAAGTTATTCTGCGGAAGAATCCCTTGATAGCCTGAATTAATTCTTTCTTTTTGCTGTTCTTCGAGAATGATCTGCCGCGCTGCTTCAGGGACAGTAGCAAACCCCTGCTTCGAAAGCCCTTTCAAGACCGCAGTTTTTCCCGTTCCCGGCCCACCGGTAAGTATGTATTTTTCCATCAAAATACATATATACTTGTAGAAGTAATATAAATTACTTACAAAAAATAAGGTGGAGTGTTGTACTAGCAGATTTACTATGGTAATCCAAAAAGAAATTAAAGAGAGCATTCTTCGAATCATTCAGCAGAAACCGAGAACGATCCAAGAGATTGCGGAAACTATCGATAAAAACTGGCGCACTGCAGATAGGTATGTAGAAATCATCTCTCAAGAAAGTGGTTTAATAGCTACCAGAATTTTCCGAGAAGGAAGCCGAGGGGCATTAAAAGTAGTGTATTGGAATGCGTTAGAAGGCAGCAAAGGCAGCGCCTATCAGGAACGGTTATTGCAGAAGATTGTGCAAGGGAAACGCAAAGAAGATTTCTCACCATTAGACATTTACCAATTTGTTGATCCAGATAATCGCAAGGCATTTATCGAAACTACAGAATTCTCACAACAGCAGCAGATACGTTTTGATTACTTACTCTCACAGGCACAACAACAGGTATTATTTTTCTCAGGCAATCTTTCCTGGGTGGAGCTGGGACCAGACATCCATAAAGTATTGGAAGATTTAGCTAAGAAGAAGATCAGGATAAAAGTCCTGACCCGAGTCGATATCACCTCACAAAAGAATACGGAAGAGATGTTATCTCTTAATCAACGCGTGGGTTGGGATGCAGTAGAGATACGCCATTGTGAACAACCGCTTCGGGCAATACTTGTCGATGATCGTTTTATTTCCATCAAAGAAGTGATGAGTCCTTTATATTGTCGGGAACTGAAAGAAAAGACATTTTTATTTTATCTGATTGAGGATCAGGAATGGATCCAATGGCTGCAGAAAGTATTTTGGAATCTATGGGGGCAGAGCATTGATGCCAATGAACGATTGAAAGCACTTGATTCGGTTAATAAGTTAAACAAAATATAAAGAATCAAAATATAGAATTTTTTATTTAACCCAAAGCCAAATCCATCTTGGCGACTTCGGCAGACTGTACACCTTCTATGACAGACATTTTTTCGGCAATGGCATCGAAATCAGCACCTTCCACATCATACATGGCCAGGATAATAACTGCTTTCAAACCGAACGCGATTGGCTCGATTTTAGTCTGCATCTGCCCTATGGCGCCTGCTTCCCGAGCTATGTCCATCGCCTGATTTTTTATTGGTTCTAAATCTACATCAGGTGATTCAGGCATTAATTTGAATGTGATGATCGCTTTTGCCATTTTTATTCCTCCTCAAATCTTTAAACAATTAATTTGGCCCGGTAAACTCGCATTTAGGACAGGTGTATTTCAATCCATTTACCCTGGCGTAGGAACTGCGGACAATTTCATGATCACCGCATTTTGGGCATAGAAAGGTGACTGATCCTTCATCGTTGTCGATTCGTTTCTTGGTAGATATACATACTTTTGCTTGCATGAGCGCTACAGACGGCTGGTTATTTATAAAGCTTTTTGTGATACGGTTAGATTTTAATGATGGTAAACTTAACTACCGCTTGAATTTTTAGAAAACCATTCACCTCTCTTCCACACTTACTACATTCTTCTCAACTTTAAACGCTACCGGTAAAAACTTCTCTAGTACATACATGTTAGTCTCAGCATGTTTGCTTACTTCACCTGCTTTTATTTTAGATCCAGGCAACAAGCCCATGAATTGAATCAATTGATCTGCCAGATGATGATCAACCGCAGCATTAGCGCCAATCTGTTTCTTCAACTCTTCTGCTGCTTCTTTGCCAATCTCTTCAGAACTTCTATTTTTTTCTATCAGCGCATCTCCGGCAAGAAGCACAGGATTATCATAATCAACTTTTCCGTCTTTGCTGAACACGCCCCAGACTAACGCCTCTCCACCGATACTTTCAGCTTTGGCATAATCCACCCGGATGTTGACGGGAACATCATAATGCCTCAAGCTTCCCGTGACCGCATATCTTATCCTTTCACCGACTTCTTTCTCTTGTAATTCAGTAGACGCATTGACGATGCCGCGGATCTGTTCTAATTTTCCTTGTTCCAGCAAAATTATTTTTGGAACTTTAAACGGCAATTCTTCCGCCAGTGCAGAAAATGATGCATATTTGTGAATAGTAAAACGAGGACTGATTTCCAAGCGGATCAATCCTTGTCCTTTTGGATAATAACCGCGCTTGAGGATTTTTATCTCAATCTTTTCCACGAAGCGATGAAGGTAAGGTAATAAAATATTCTGCAGGTAATCAACAGAGGCCTGCCATTTGCCGCAGGTGCCACCAGTGATATTGAAAGTAACTTTTCCCGGCGCAAATAAACTGGGAAGGATCAATGCTTGCAGCAATAAAGTAATACTTCCGGCAGTGCCGATGTCAATATCATAAATTCCTTTCTTGATTTTTCCCGGTTTGAAATGAAGTTCAGTTGAACCTAAATCAACATTATTAGTTTCGGCATGGCACAGTTCTTTTAATGTTTTAATGGCAGTAAGATGCTGCGCTTTCAATCCAGAGTCTGATCTTCCGGCTCGGATATTGGTGACTTTGAATTCTTGTCCGGTCAGTGCGGAGAGCGCTAATGCAGTTCTAACTAATGCTCCTCCGCCCTCGCCGTAGTTTCCTTCTAGGATAATCATGTAGTAAAGAATTGTGCAGTGGTTTTTATTAATTGTTGTTTGAAAACAAAAATATTAATAAAAGAAGTAGGTTTTAGTAGTTTTGTGGGGCTGTAGTTTAATCCGGTAGAATGGGAGCCTCCAGTAATGGAGGGTTGAGCTTAACGGCAATGAAAAAACCTTTCCTTGAAGCCAGCTTTTGATCTGGGTTCAAATATCCCTGAGGGAGACCACAAATCCACAGGATTTGAAAGTCCCAGCAGCCCCACTCTTATTCTCCTCGAAACGTATATAAACAAAATTATTATAGTCTATTCGATGTTCAAAAAAAGAGGGGAGCCAGAAAAAGGCTTCTTGTCCAAACATAAAATTCTTATCGCTACCGCAACTTTAGTCGGCACTATTGTCGGAGCAGGTATCTTAGCGATTCCGTATGTAGTAGCGCAAAGCGGATTCTTATTTGGGTTGATTATCACTGTCGCTTTAGGTCTGGCGTTTTTGGTATTGAATCTTATGGCCGGAGAGATTGTGCTGAGAACAAAAAAACAATATCAGCTCACGGGTTATGCAGGGAAATATCTTGGACCATGGGCAAAACGATTGATGATGTTCTCGATGTTATTTTCAATTTACGGAGCACTGACCGCTTACTTGATTGGTGAAGGAGAAACCCTGAGAGCGATCTTCCGTTGGGGAAATCCATTGTGGTACAGCATACTTTTTTTCATCATCGCTTTCTTAATCATCCACAAAGGAGTTAAGGCAGCAGGAAATGCAGAACTGTTTCTTATATTGATACTTCTGGCTATTGTTATCATAATAGGGATTTTTTCGTATCAGGATATTAACCCTAGTAATCTTACTACTTTGAACTGGACAAAGTTTTTCGCTCCGTATGGTGTAATCTTGTTTGCTCTGGCAGGCATACCGGCGATTCCGGAGATGCAAGAAGTGCTGGGAGAGGAAAAAGCAAAGATGAAGAAAGCGATCATTATCGGTTCTGTGATCCCCATCATCTTGTATATTCTATTTGCCTTCATTGTAATAGGAGTGATTGGTCTGGAAAATTTTGAAGTGTTACAACCTAACCAGAAAATAGCGACAGTAGCCTTAAGCATCTATTCTTCGCCGATATTAGGAGTGCTGGCAAATTGCATTGCCGTATTGACGATGTTCACTTCTTTCCTTACCTTAAGCATCGCACTGATAGAAACGTATGAATATGATTATGCCTTTCCGCATTCTTCAGCCTTGTTACTTACTTTTTCTGTTCCGCTCTTGATTACCTTATTTTCGTTATCAACTTTCATCACCATCATTGCCATCACTGGAGCATTTGCAGGAGGCTTGCAGGCAATCCTGCTTATTTTTACCTTCTGGAAAGCCCGCCTGAACGGAGACCGGGTTCCAGAATATTCTTTAGGACGATATCAGTTCATCGGCTCTTTTCTGATATTATTGTTCAGCCTAGGGGTAGTCATAGAATTATTTACTATTTTCTGAAGAGGACTTTACAAAATTCATCTTTTTTGCAAATTTTTCTAAAGTTATGAAAGTAGGAGATAGCACGCAACATTTTTTTGAATCCGCACCCAGTCAGTTCTCAAGCTGATGCCTATAGCAAAAATTTTTTAGGTAGACCCAATGCTGTTGTAACTATTTGGTAGAAACATTTAAATAGATACCACTATTTTGTGACAAAAGAAGACTAAAGGAGGCAATTACACTTATGACAAACGAAGACAGAACACAATCCTCACGAATTTCTATTGAGAAATACAACGAATTACAATCTGACTATGACACCTTAAAAAAATCTATGCCTAAAAATCGAGCTGGATTTTTCACCCTTGGTGGCGGCGTAGGAGCAATAATTACTGCTGCTCTATTAATGCATAGCTGTTACGGTACAAAAACTACTACCTCTCAAACTACTCAAAATATACCTAATTGCAAATCAGAAGCTCCGATTATCAATGTTTACTGTGAGAAGTCCTGTAAATCTGATTCAGAAAATGATTATGATTCAGGGAAAAATAAGCCTAAGTATGATAATAAGCAATGCCCGAAAGGAAAAACCTGTCTTGATTCTGATTTAGAGAATAGATTGGAAGTTTGCTTAGAAGAGAATGAAAATTTACAGAAGCGGCCAAAACATTGTCCAGCTTATACACCTAAGGAATGTCCACCAGTAAAAAAGTGCCCAGAAATACCTTACATTAGAAGGGGAGAATAAAAAAATGACTATTAAAAACACTATGAAAGCAGGACTATGTTCTTTAGTTCTAGCTGTATCAAGTAACGCTGACGCAACTGAAGCTAAGATTGCGACACCAGAACAAATCGCAGAAATTAGAAAAACACAAAACACTGCTACTGGTGTGAACAGAGACAATGAAGAAGATTGGTCTCATCAAGAAGATTTAATGATTGATCCAAAAGAAACAGTACTTATTCAAGCTGTGCAAGGTCAACCTGGTTATTGTGTTGTGGGAATAAATGGTTATACCCAAGTATACGATCCTAAATTTAAAGATACTAAAAGAACAGGAGCAAATAACGAAATCGATCTTGGAGAAAGAATTCTCAACTTAGCAGAAAAAGATTCCGCTAAGAAATTTTATTTCCCTTGCGATTTGAAAGCAGAACCAGAAACACCTAACCCAATACCCGATCCTAATGCTCCAATTGTTCCTGGACCAAATGGAACTGAGAAAAAATCAACTAAAGGAAATTTTGGCGTATCAATCGGATACACCGTGATGGGTACTGCTAAAGATGCTCAAACTGAATCTGACGGTGTACTGCACGGAGCAACTTTCCAGTTGACTTCCCAGTCAAGTAAAAAAGGCCATCCTTGGTTTGGCGTAGCTTTGTCTTTAGCCGGAAATTATAGCGCTCTTGATCTAGATCTGACCCGCCCTGCGGTAGATGGTCCTTTAGCTGGACAACTAGTCATGAAAGGTACTAATGAATTTTCTTTACAAACGCTAAGCTTAGGAGCTGGAGTTGTTGTGGGCGGCGAAGTGTACGCAAACAAAAAAAATACTTTCGGATTAGGAATTGAAGGACTTACTATGGTCATGTATGACCGTGAACAGCACAAATTTGGTGAAAGTTCCGCACAGTACATCAATGGCAACATAGTGGAAGGAAGCGATATTTCCAACCACTCTGATCGAATTGATTCCAAGGGTTTCTTATCTAATCAGATCGGTCTTAGATTGAGATTCGATGAATTTTGCCTTACCCCAAAGGTAGGTTTCAGAACTAACTTCAGTGATATCTATCCAGTGGGCGCAGCAACTTTAGGATATTGCCCCAAGCAGGAGTAAAACCATGAAAGCATTCAAATTACTAGCAGTACTTTTATTCACCGTGTTATTGGCGGTCAGCGCTAGTGCGCAGATTAACTGGATGAAGAACGATGGTGAAGGTACAAATTATTTGACTTGGTATGTACCAAAAGGTTCTTCTGAAACAAGTTACATTTATGATAATGGCAAAACCAGATACATTCCTTTTGGCGGAGATGCCTCTTTTGCTACTGGCTATTTCGGTTCAACTGCTCAACCACCACAGATTGTAAAATTAACTGTAACTTTGAATAGCGTAAGTACCGGAAAAATTGTCAGCACTCTTTTCTCAGGAAATGTAGACGTATCAGAAACTCAAGCCTACAAAACATTTACTATCACTTCAAAGGACTATAAAAACAAAGCTGGACAATATATTGTCGTTATTAAGATACAAGATGCTAATGATCAGAAAGTTCCTTCTGTTGATGAAACTTTATTCCTTCAAGTCTTTCCTGAAGTGACTATTGCTAAGATTCCACCAGGAGTTGGATTAATCCCGGACATCCCAATAAAAAAAGATACTGAACCAGAAATGAAAACTAAATCATTTTCTAAGGATATTCTGGAAACTGATAAGGTGCAATTCACCGTATCTGCAACTGATAAGGAAAATGATAAGTTGAAATACAGCATTGAAGAATGTACTGCATCCTTTGGCGGCATCTGTTATAACTGGGCTTCCGCAAAAGAATTTGATCTTACTTTCAATGAAAATACTGGTGCATTCACCTGGACTCCTGGTTATGAATATGTACAACATACTGTGCCTTCCTTAACCAGAAAAGCAGAATTCAGATTCCAAGCTGTTGAAACCAAGAACAAGGATAAGGACACCCAATGGGTATCCGTAATTATTAATGTCCATGATGTCAATAGAAATCCTATCATTGACCCGATCGGACCTAAAAATATTGTCCAAGGTGAAGGGGTTGCTTTTACAGTAAATGCTGTTGATGCAGATAAAGATGTACTTCAATACAGCATCTATATCACTAACCTTCCGTCGCAATCATACACTTTTGATACACAATCACATCAATTCAAGTTCATCCCTGGTTTTACGCAGGATGGAGTGTATACTACTGTATTTCAAGTAGATGATGACTTTGGCGGACAAGATTTTGAAACTTCGTATATTGTGATTACGTCTGCACCTGAAAATAAGGTTCAATGTAATGATAACGAAGATAATGACTTGGATGGATTTAAAGATGCTCAAGATCCAGGATGCCATACTGATGGAAACGCTGGAAATTCAGGGACATACAATCCTCATGATGATAATGAAACTGATGAGCCGGTAGAAGAGACCCAATGTAATGATAATGAGGATAATGACGGTGACCAACTCAAAGATGAAGATGACCCTGGCTGCCATACTGATGGGGACGTAAAAAACGGACATTCCTATAATCCAAAGGATGATGATGAATCAGATCAGCCAACAAATCAACCGCAATGTAATGATAACAAAGATAATGACTTAGATGGTTTTAAAGACACCAAAGATCCAGGATGTCATACTGATGGAAATGCTGGAAACTCAGATTCATACAATCCTAATGATAATGATGAAAAAGATGAACCAGTAAATAATCAACCGCAATGTAATGACAAGAAGGATAATGATAGAGACGAACTAGTAGATATGAATGATCCAGGATGTACAAATCCAAATGACAATGATGAAAGCGATATCCCCTCAATAAGAACCCAATGTAATGATAAGATGGACAATGACGGAGATGGATTAATTGATTACGGAAATGATCCAAGAGTTAACGATCCAGGATGCTTGAACGAAGAAGATAATAACGAAATTAACGTAGAATATCCAGAAAATCCTTCAAAACCAGCATCTTTCACCAATGTCAAATTTAAGTCTGTTGATGTAGAAGATATAACCTACGCAGGAGATCTGATGGCTGTGAATGTCAATATCTTCAATAACGGTAAAACTAACCTTAAAGATGTTGAGATCCAGGCTACCATTTTTGAGGTAGGAAGCTTCGGCAGCACCAGTGATTTCAGCTTACCCAAAAACAAAGGTGCGAGCAAGACTATCTTGGTGCATATTCCTGCAGAAGTGCAGCCTGGCTGGTACTTAATCAAGATCACCGCCAAGAACTACCATTACCATACTTCAACCTATAGGCTGGCTTATATAGATAGTAACACTTCCAAGTAGTGCCCTAGTGTTCCTACTCAATGATACTGAATTACGAAACATTTAAATAACCAGCCCATTTTGAAGTAGTAAAAGCCTCAGAGTACGCTTGATAAGACTATGAGTGCTTCACAACAAAAACCAAAATGGTTTTGATCCAGAAAATCACCAACAAGGTATTTTCTGGGAATAACAAAAATAACGCTCAAACCTTGAAAAAGGATTTGGAGGAGAATGAAAAATGAGAAAATTACTAAGTATAATGGCATTGTTTGTCATTAGCTTGCTAGCTGTTTCTATGGTTAGTGCAGGTACCCAAAGTACATTAGGCGGCCTGAACATGGGAAACGTTAAAGTTGAAGTTAATGGCGAAGAAGTAGATCCTAATCTTCTAACTGTAGAAGAAGGAGAAAAATTAGATATCGAAGTTGAGTTATCTATCACAGATGATAATAACGCAAACACCGACTTAGGTGCTAAAGGCATCGAAGTTGTAGCTCGTTTAAGCGGCTATGAATATTCCGATTACGAGAATTTGGAAGATTCAACTGCTTTGTTTGATGTAAAAGAAGGTACTAAAAAGACCGTACATCTACAATTGACTGTTCCAAACAAACTTGAAAACGGAAAAAATACCTTGAGAGTATTCGTACTTGATCGAAACTCAAAAGAAATTTCCAAAACATTCGAATTAAATGTTGAATCCGCAAGACACTCAGTTAAAATCGCTGACGTATCTTTTTCACCTAGTTTGACTGTAAAAGCAGGAAGATCCTTGCTTACTACTGTGCTAGTTGAAAACGTTGGTGAAAACACCGAAGATGACGTAAAAGTTACTGTAGAAGTTCCTGAATTGGATCTTAAAGCATCTGAGTATGTTGATGAATTGAAAGCAGACGACCACGAAGATGTGGACGAAATGCAACTTAACATACCTCTTTACACCAAAGCAGGAGAATACACCGTAAAGGTAACTGTACAATATGATGATTTAAGAGAAACCGTTACCAAGTCTTACCCCTTGAAAGTTGTGGAAAGCGATATGATCGCTCAAAATTACCCACAAAAATCAGGTAAGACCGTCTTGGCAACTGGTCCAGAAACTCAATCAGTCGCTGCTGGTAAAACCGCAACTTATGCTGTGGCTTTGACCAACGATGGCAGTGCTTCTAAAGCATACGCCGTTGAAGTAGCTACCGGAGACTGGGCTACCGCTTCTGTCAGTGAAAAGCTAGTTGTGCTTGAACCTGGCCAAAGCAAAGTTATCTATGTTGACTTGACTGCTGCTCAAGATGCAACTGTAGGAGAGCACCTTGCTTCCCTAACAGTTAAATCAGGTAGCGATGTCTTGGAAACCGTAGTCTTAAAAGCTACTGTTGCTGCTCCAGCTAACGCTGGCAGCGAAACAAGCTTGCGAAACGGATTAGAAATCGCTCTAGTTGTATTAGTAGTTTTACTAGTATTGCTTGGCTTAGTAATCGGTTTCAGCAGATTACGCAAAGACGACGAAGGAGAAGAAAAGTACTACTAAGGTAGTACCCTCCTCCAAATCTTTTTTCTTTTTTTTCTTCTTTTTTAAAATTATTCTTAGTTAAAATTTCTATGTTCGATAATCTTTTTATAGTCATAATTTTGTCAATTTCTTCATGAATATCGCAATCATCGGTGCTGGACCAATAGGCTGTTATGCAGGCTATCTGCTGGCGAAAAATGGTCATGAAGTGTCTATCTACGAGAACCATGCCCAGATTGGGCTGCCCATCCAATGCACCGGTTTATTGACTTCAGATTTTGATCAATTTAATTTACCTATGGAATCTTTTCTGGTGAATACATTCTCTAAAGTGGAAGTCTATTCACCTAAACACAAGCTGGAAGTCAAACAGAAGGAATATTTAGTGTGCCGAAACAAGTTTGATAATTTCTTTGGCAACCTCGCTAAGAAGGAAGGGGCAAAAATACACCTTAATCATTCTTTTCAAGGTAAAGAAGGAAAGGAACTCATTATCAAGGATTCTGCTAAGAATAATGAAAAACGTATTTCACCAGACATTGTCATTGCTGCAGATGGGCCTTTGTCTCCGACCGCAAAGGCATACGAGATGTACCATCCAAAACGGGAAAATTATTTTGGTGTGCAGGCCTTAGTTGAAGGAAAGTTTAATCCCACTGCATTCAAGACCTACTTCGGTGTTTCGGTCTGTCCTGAACTGTTTGCCTGGGTTGTTCCTGAATCTGAAACTATCGCCAGAGTAGGCTTAGGAATGCGTAAAAACTCCAGAGCATACTTTGACCAGTTCATGAAAGAGCAAGGATTTACCGTTAAAGAAATGCAAGCAGGGACTATTCCAGTCTACCACCCGGCGCAGAAGCTGCAGAAAGATAACTGCTATCTGTTGGGAGATGCGGCAGGATTTGTGAAGGCAACAACGCTAGGGGGATTAGTTCCTGGTTTGAAGCAAGCAGAAATATTGGCAGATTGTATTCATAACAATAAGAATTACGGACATGAAGTGAAGCCCTTGGCTAAACGCTTGAGATTACACTTGACGGTACGGAGGATTTTAGACAAATTTTCTGACAACGATTGGGATAAGTTAGTAGGATATATCAACCAACCTAAAGTGCAGAAAGTGTTTGAGAAATACACCAGAGACAATCCTGTACCTTTATTGACTATGGCATTGCTGAAAGAGCCGAGATTTTTGCGGTTTGCGAAGTATTTGATTTAGGACAGTTTTATAAAATCTGATTTCACTTGTTTAAGGGAAGTGATGGTGTTTATCTTTTCTATTCCTTTTCTGGAAATGACGTTTTTGACCAGTTGGTAATATTCTTCCTGGTCTTTCACCCTTATTTTTAAGATAATTTCCCAATCGCCAGTACAGATATCCACACTTTCAACCTCAGGTAATTTTGCCAAACTTTCAGCAATATTTTCAGGATTTCCATATTCATCTGGGGAAATGGCGATCAAAACAAATGCACAGAATCCTTCATCAATTTTTTTATAATCAAATACTGCTTTATACGCTCTGACAGCACCAAGCTTTTCTAATTTTTTAATGTTGTAATGAATAGTAGTAGCTGGTTCTTTCAATTCCTTGGCGATGCGAGCTATCTGTGGAGTGCAGTATCCTTTCTTGAAGAAGCCCACTAATTTCCGGCTTATATTTTTCATATTTTTGTATAACATTCAACTATTTATAATATTTATGTTGATTTATTGAATAATATTCAATTAATTATATTAGGCAAGCCTAAGAAGATTAATTTATGACAAAATGCATAGGAATAATCGGCGGACTGGGGCCAAAAACTGCATTTCAATTTGCACAGGATCTTAATGATAAAGTTACTTCTGTCACGAAAATACAACCTAATCTTTTATTGGAAAATCTCCCTGTGTCAGATAATCTCATGGAAAGAATGATTAAAGGAGAAAAGTGCCAGGATATTTTTGATTTAATGCTCAACTCCATTCATAAACTTACTAAAGCTAGTGTTGATCTGATTGTCATCCCTTGTAATACGGTTCATGTGTTTATCGAACCATTACGCAAAGCTTCACCAATACCAATTCTAAGCATTATAGAAGAAACCGCAAAAGTCTGTAACCAAAAGAAGTTGAAAACGGTAGGGATTTTAGCTTCTAATACCACCGTTAAACAAAAATTGTATACAGATGAATTGACTAAATTTGGAATAAAGACGGTGATACCCCTAAAGAAAGAACAGAATAAAATTAATGGAATTATTTTCAGAATTAACCGAGATAATTCTACTATTGAAGATCAGAAAACTTTACTTGAAATAACTAGGAATCTAAGAGAATATGGAGCAGAAATAGTTTTACTTGCTTGTACTGATTTACAACAGTTGATTTCTTCTAAAGATACGGCGGTTCCTTTGCTAGATAGTTTTGCAGTGTTAGAAGATACCGTATTTGATTTTTTGATTTAGAGAGATTAAACAAACTTCTCCATCACTTTAACATATTTCTTATTCAATCCGCCTAACCTGAACAAGACCACTTCTTTTACTCCGACTTCCTGAGCGAGGCGCAAATCCTTCTCTAACTGCTCGGCAGACAGAATCGGCTCATTTCCAGCTACGCCGAGAGCAATAGTGCCATAACCAACTATGTACCGATCGCCAAATTCATCTAGCCCTTGCTGCATTTCTAATCGTAGTTTCTCATCACTGTAATAATGCACAGAATGATACAGCATCTTCATTACTTTGCTCTTCTGATTAGAATAATGCAGACCTAATCGCTGCAAGCTCTTTCCAGGGGCAGAATATTCGCACAGATACGTCTCTCCGGGATGATTGCATACAAAGGAATGAATCATCTTCTTATCTTTTTTGAAATTGAATAATTCAGTCAGATAAAGCCATGGATTCTGAGTGGTAGGTAACTCTAAATCTAACATCACCGGAATCTTCTTATGTTCTAATTCGTCAAAAAGCTGCTGCAAGGCACTCTGCCTAGAGAATGGAGAGATCCAATATCCTTCTTTTCTCTTCAAAACAGGCCAATAGATTGCTTCTAAAAGATTTTGGTTATGCCTTAGCACAGAAGTGACGGCTCTGAACTGCTCAACACTATTGGCAGCAACATAGAGCTTGGTCGGCCAGGAAACAAGTTTCAATTTAGCTAAGGTATCTTCCGTGGGAAATTCTTCAAAGAAGCTGATGAGCATGCATTAGTTATTTTTTGAGAGTTAATATGCTTTTCTGATGATTATTACTCATTCACTTTCCTTTCTTCCAAGTACCTAGGGCATTCCCTTTCAGATGATGATCGACCATCTCTATCTCTTCGTAAATACCGGGAATCAAATCGTAGCCTTTGGCTTCTGCTAATGTGACCCAAGCATGTTCAGTATGACTTCCATCATTCAAGGCAACTTCACCCTGATGATGAAACGCAAAATAACTAAGAACTACTACTGGGATGTTGTCTGGACGGATAAAGGTTAAGCTAGTCGCATATTGTATATTCTTGATAGTGATTCCTGCCTCTTCCATCACTTCCCGTTCCACTAATTTTTCACCAATGCCGTACCAAGCATCTTCAGAATCCTTAGGCTTGTCTTCATAATCTTTTCTTTCTAATTTTCCCCCGGGAACAGTCCATGCATTTGGATAGACAGTTTCGTGCGGAGCTCTCTTGAGAATAAGATATTTTCCTTCTTTGACAATGATAGCAGTCGCCACCACATAATGGGCTTTTTCTGGTTTCATTTTTGTACTTTTGAAATTAACCTATTTAAGCATATATCTACTAAAACATACGAAAACATTTAAAGCCACACTGAAAATATTTCCAGTATGCCTACTTTAATCGCCTGCTTATCTATCGGAAAAGGAACTTGGAGCGAAGTCAGCAAGATTACTCAAAGCCAGGAGTGGAATAAAGTATTTCTTATCACCAATCAATTCGGCAAAGAGAATTACACTTCAGGAAAGAATACTGAATTGATCTTAGTTGATAATTTTCCTGATACTCCTACTACTATCATCACCGAGCAGATCAAGACGCAATTGAAAGATAAAATTGCTGATTTTGAAGTGGCGCTGAATTTTGCTTCTGGTTCTGGGAAGGAACATATGGCGGTTTTAGAAGCAGTGATGCAGATGGGATTAAATTTTCGATTGATAACCGTAAACAGAAATAATGTAGAAGTCCTTGGACTGAAAGCATAATTGATAGGTTAATATTGAGAGGACGGCTCTTTTGCTTTTTTTAAGAGATAAACAATTATTATCATTAAAGAGATATTGATACTAAGCGAAATTATAAACGGAGTGGAAAGAAGCCCAGATCTAGCTTTCAGAGTGGAGATCTCTTTTTCTAATGAAGATATTTTTTGCTGTAATTCTGATGACGATGAATCTTTAGAGATTGAAGCAGTATCTGTGATTACTGTTAATTGTTCTTCCGTCGCCGATTGCTCTTCAAATCCACCAGGAGCAGGAGGTGGAGCTGGCGGAAGCTCAGCCATTACTGAAATAAGCAATAACATCGATAGAAGAAAACACAAAATTATTTTTTTCATAGAATATTACAACAGATTAAACTATATAAATCTAACCAAATACCTTATACCAAACATAAAGCGCTCGGTCGACTGCTTTGACTAAGTCTTCTCCGTTTCCGCGAATATCTATGCAAGTTCCCTTTAGGGTAACGCTAGACACATTGTCGACAGACAACTGGACTACTGGCCGGCCATCAGCGCTCTCGCAATTTATGACCGTCCTATTTTCACATACCGGATTTTGAGTACTACAAGCAGCTTCAATTTTTCTGCTGACTCCTTGCAGAATATTGGTGTTCAATTCCATTAAGCCTAACGTGTAATATTTATTATAATTCACTTCAGGATCTATGGAAACATAGACTGTCTCCTGATTATTAAACTGTGGAGTGAGTTTTCCAGTGACAGGAATTTTTTCAACCTCAAGCGGACCGTAATGAAGAGGTATTTTGATGATCCTATCCTTGACTTCCACTTCCGTCCACCATAACCCGTCAGCTTTTACAAAACTGTAGCCGTTATAGATATATCCTTCCTCGCTTCCGAGCTCTCCATCTAAATTTTGTTTATGCAAGTCATCGATGACCAATACCCCAGCAGCAGTAAAATGGTTATAAGCCTTAAAACCGCCGATGACCACCACAAATATGGCGACTAAAACTCCAATTAAGATCAGGACACTTTTTCCGTCATTTTCTGGGGTTGAAGCATGAAGATCATTTTCTGCCAGTAAGGTGATTTCTTGCTGTTGCTGCTGTTCCAGCTCTTTTTCCGCTGCTTTTGTCGCTTTAACTGCCATTTTGCTCTATTCTGGCAAGAGTTATTTAATAATCTTTCCGATTGGTGTTTCATAAAAAGCTTGATAAATATGATTGTTTAGACGGATACATTTTTAATATAATTCTAAAAAGAAGATATATGGACTTTTTAGCCAAAATCAAAGAGAATAATCGCACCCATATCGTGACTAAAGAAGAGCTTACTCTACTCCTAGAAAAAGCTCAAAAAATATACCAACAACATTTTCCCCTTACTGTTTACTTTGAGCGTTCCATCTTCATCAACTGGACTTGCAGCATCGCTGATTGCAAATATTGTTTTCTTTCGACTAAGCCGAAGCATGATCCGAAAGAAAAACCAATCGCAATACGAAGCCCGGCTTCAATCCTGGCTGAAGTGCTAGTCTGTAAGGCGATGGATTGGAAAGTGGGATACATCACCGGCGGCTTGCGAGTAGAATCTACTGATTATCTGATCAATCTGATCAGCAAGATAAATATGATCACTGGTGAAAAAATCATGATGAATTTCGGCCCGTATGCAAAAAGTGAAATTGTCAAATTAAAACCGTATGTTTTGGGAATGGGCTCAGCGATTGAATCTTTTGATGAAGAGCTGCATGATTTTATCTGTCCTTCTAAGCCGCTGCGATCGCTGATGAAATTTCTGCAGAATTTACAAGAAGAAGGGCTGCAAAAGCTGATAACTATCATTTTAGGAATCGGTGAGCGAAAAGAAGATGCAGAGATAGTCATCCAAAAAATTAAAGAGTATAATATTGAAAAAGTACAGTTATGTTTTCTAAAACCACAAGAAAATACTGTCTTTGATGAAGTGCCGCCGCCGAATCCAGAGTACATGGCCTGGTGGATCGCTACCATCAGGATTGCTTGTCCGACCGTGCAGATCAAAGTTGCCCTGGTGCAGGAACGGATGCAAGATGTAGAACTGTATCTGCGCGCCGGAGCAAATGGTTTTAGCAGATTTATGGTTTTTTTAGACTTTAATTCTCAATATGCGCAGGAGTTAGAGAAGGGATGCCAAAGAGCGGGCAGAAAACTGGAAGGAAGATTTACTGAATTGTCAGAAGTAGATGTTCAGAAATTAGTAGAAGAGCTGCCTTTTGATGAAGTGTTAAAGAAAAAGATATTGCCAAAGGCGCAACAGTATTTTAGGAAGTTGGAAAACAGAAAAAATTAAATTTTATTTTCTTCGTAACTCATTCAGCATATTCTTATACTTTTTCGCCGCTTCCCTTTGTTCTTTGGGAGTAGATTTGCTTCCATTTGGAAACATCAAGGCTCTGCCGACATTAACAATAACATTATCCTTATCAAAGTATTTCCAAATGGTTTCTGCTTCTCCGCCTTGTGCGCCGACACCTGGGAGTAAGATTAAAGTATCATCGGTGGAATATCGATGAACTGTTTCAATTTCTTGTTTAGTGATATGATTCTTTTTACTTGGTGCGCCAATAACAATTCCATCAATGCCGTACTGCGTCGCATCATGAGCTAACTGAATATACTTTTTAACGTGTGGAACGCTGTTTATTTCAATTGTATCTAGATCACAATATTCTTCCTTATCTCCTATGCTTACCCATTGATTCTTCACGCTTTCATATTCCGGATTGCTCATCAAGCACATAGAGATCAAACCAATCTCCCATTTCTTGGCTTGTCCGGCTGCTTCTTTTATATTTCCAGCGAAGGGTGCTATAGTGACAGCATCGAAACCACGTTGTTTAGCATAAAATATGCCAGCCTCATTAGTAGAACCAATGTCTGCTAATTTAGCATCGTCAAGAACTATCATACCGTATTCTGCTGTTGCCATATCTGCAATTTCTTCTACAGTATGCTGATCATCACGCTCCTTCCAATAATTGATATTTATTTTTAATGCTGCAGCTTCCGAACCAATAGATTCAAGGTAGCGATAAGACCATTCTTTTTTATCCATCAGGTCTGACAAACCATCTTCGCCGCGATCCAGATCATAGGATGCTGGATCTAAACCTGCACACAAGACAGAATTCTTCTTCTCCACTGCTGCTAACCACTTTTCTCTAAACGATGCCATTTTCACCTTTAATTTAAATAAAGCCCCTGGGGAGATTTGAACTCCCGATCTGCTGCTGTCAGAAATCGAATATTTCTGAGCAAATCTCAGTCCCTTCGATTTTACGAGGCAGCCGCTCTAGCCACTAAGCCACAGGGGCAAACATAATTCACATAAAAGTAGGTTATTTTTTAAATTATTGTGCTGCTGAACGAAGTGAAGCGCACCCGCCTTGCAAATGGCGTGACATTTGCCACTAAGCCACAGGGGCATGAACTTAAATTTTCTTCAGTAGCTCTTCTTTTGTTGGAAACTTCTTCTGACATTCAAAACAGACTGGATATTGCTTGCCAGAGTCTGGTTTTCTCACTATCGTGCCTTTCAGTTTCTCTAAAAACAATTCCGCAATCTTGTTGCCACAGATACTGCATTTGGTCATGGATTGTTGTGGAGCAGAGTATTTTATAAAATTATTGCCCATAAAAGACCAAAAAGAATATATAACGAAGGACATATTTTTATTACAATGTCCTTCGGGATATCCCGAAAGATCAAAAATGTACATGAAAATATTTGTACAAAAATTTTTGTCTTTCGTTATATACTAAAAGCAAGATATATTCGAACATTGTTCTTGCTTTTAGATATACAAAAGCACTAATGACTAGTTCGGAAATTTAGTGCTTTTGGTATAAAATAAGCTCCAAAAGAAAACCCATGAGCTCCAAAAAGCGAATAGCGATAATACATCGGGACAAATGCCACCCAAATGAGTGCGGCAACTATCTTTGCGCTAAATTATGCCCTGTCAATCGGGCTGGAGCTGATTGCATCTATCCGGGAGAGCCAGATAAGAAGGCGAGGATTGATGAGATGCTTTGTACCGGATGTGGTATCTGCCCGAATCGATGTCCTTTCGGAGCTATCGAAATCATTAATTTACCAACAACATTAGACAAGCCACCCTTACATCGCTATGGGGAGAATCTGTTTGAATTGTATTCGCTACCTTCACCGATGTTCGGTAAAGTCACCGGAATTCTGGGCAAGAACGGTATTGGAAAATCCACCGCTTTGAAAATCATGTCAGGCATGATCAAGCCTAACTTAGGGGACTGGAAGAATACTCCAGATTTCAAGCAGGTTATTAGTTATTTCAAAGGTTCAGAAACACAAAAGTTTTTGGAAAAATTAGGCAAAGGAGAGATATCATTATCCTACAAACCACAGCAAGTTGATTTGATCCCTAAACAATTTTCCGGGACGGTACGGCAATTGCTGACTAAAATTGATACTGATTCCATGCTCAGTAAAGTAGCGCTTGAATTAGAGATTGTCAAAGTTCTTGACAACGATATTGGAACCATCTCAGGGGGAGAATTACAGCGAGTAGCTATTGCGGCGGCTGTCCTCAAAAAAGCAAATTTATACTTGTTTGACGAGCCCACGTCATATCTTGACATTAAACAGAGGATAAAGATTTCTCGATTTATCGAATCGTTAGCTACACCTGAGACTGCCACCATGGTTATCGAACACGATCTGATCATTTTTGATTACATGGCTGACTTGGTGAACATCATGTATGGTGTTGAAAATGGATTTGGAATCGTTTCCGGAGTAAAAAATGCGCGGGAAGGAGTCAATGCTTTTTTAGACGGTTATTTGAAAGAAGAAAACGTGCGCTTTCGTGATCATGCCATCAAATATGAAAAAGCGCAAGATGTAAAGACAGGTTCACGGATTCAACTTACGTCATGGAGCAGACTTACCAAAAAATTAGGTAATTTTAATCTTACCGCAAAAGAAGGAGTTTTGTATAAAGGAGAGATTATCGGTATTCTTGGTGAGAATGGAATTGGAAAAACATCCTTCATCAAGATGTTGGCGGGCTTGATCAAACCAGATTCAGGAGAGTTGGAAACAAACATAAAAATCTCTTACAAGCCCCAGTATCTGGAAACAGATTCAGATATGACTGTCGGTGAACTATTGCATGAAACAGCCGCTAAATACCAACATCAGCTTATCAAACCGTTAGATGTGGAAAAATTATTTACTCAAAAATTATCTGAACTTTCTGGTGGGCAATTACAGCGGGTAGCTATCGCTCACTGCTTATCGCAAGATGCAAATCTTTTCTTGCTGGATGAGCCTTCGGCTTATCTAGATATCGAACAGCGATTGTTGATCTCAAAAATCATCAAGAATCTGGCATGGGAAAGAGATATCACTGTTCTGGTAGTCGATCACGATTTGATGTTTCTCGATTACATTTCTAACCGCTTGATTGTGTTCTCCGGAACTCCGGCACGAGAAGGGCATCTGGAAGGGCCTTTAAAGATGGAAGAAGGGATGAATTTATTTTTGAAGAGCTTAGATATTACCATGAGGAGAGATATTACTTCGCATCGACCAAGAATAAACAAGCCTGGTTCGGTGAAAGACCGGGAACAGAAAGCAGAGAATAAATTGTATTACGGGTAAGATTTATATAAGTTCAAAAATTTTAACAAAACGGTGATTTAATATGGCTATGAGTAAAAGAGATTTGGAAAAAAGACAAAAAGATCATAAAAAAGAGCTTGCTGATCTAGAAGCAAAATGCAAAGGTGGCAGTGGCACAAAAGATGATTATATTTTATTGGCGAAGATGCGAAAGAAATTAGGTTAGCCTTTTAAAAAATTCCTTATTTTTCTTCTAATTATTAATTTTGAAAAATCTTCTTCCAATCTTCTTTGTAATATTTAATAAAAGCAAATAAAGCAACTATCACCATCACCGTACTAAACCATTGCCCTAAGCTGAAGTCGAAATAGAGTTTATCTTCACGGTAGAAATCAACAATGATTCTGCCCAATCCTTCCCAGAAGACAAAATTCCAGAAGATAAAGCCGGGTTTGAATTCTGTCCAGAAAGTTAATAGAGAAAGCCAGCCAAAGACAACCATCCGCTGGAAAAAAGAATAGATCATGTTAGGATGTCGGCATTCTGGGCCATAATCAGGAAAGACCACACACCATTTCCCATTCCACACCCGACCTACTAATTCTCCGTTAATGAAATTAGCCAGTCTTCCTAACGCAAGGGCAAAAATGGTTGGCACGCTCATGATATCGGCCATTTTCCAAAAATGCAATTTCTTTTTCTTACAGTAAATCCAAGCTGCAGTAACTATCCCCACAAAGCCACCATGGAAACTCATTCCTCCTTCCCAAATCTTAAGCAGATTGAGAGGATGGAAAAGATAGATTTCTGGATTCCAGAAAATCATGAATAATCTTGAGCCAATAAGGATTCCTAGCATCATGTAAAAGACAAAATCCCAAATCTCGTCCTTGGACAACGAAATAAATCCTTTTTTTTGCATATGTTTGAGCCAAAAGATGGCTAAGAAAAAGCCAAGTACATAGGCTATGCCGTACCAACGAATTTGTAAGAAGCCTAGGTGCAGAAGTACGGGATTAAGATTGTGAACCCACATGGGAGAAAGAATTACCGTTAATTATAAATATGTATTCTTTTTACATAATAGTAAAATATAGCTACAAGATAGTAAATAACTAAAAAGCGAAGCTACATAGTAACAAATTAAGACTACAAAAGAAGAAAAAAGCACTACATAATAGCGAAAATTTAAAAAGAAAGAAAAGCTTTGAAGGTAAAAGAGAGTGGACGTTCACAAAAAAGAGGAGCTAGTACAATTACTTTCCAATCTAGTCGCTTCCCTATCAGATCAAGAAAAAAAAGAAGTATTAGACAAGATTCTTGGAAAAAAAGAAGGAATTCCTATTTCTGTTTTCCGTTCCGGCATTTCTGGTTTAGAATCAATTGTTGTTTATCTTAAAGATGTTAAAGGATTGACTATTAAGGAGATTGCTACTATTCTTAATCGAAAGAAAAGTACCCTTTATACAACTTATAAAAAAGCAAAAGAAAAACTATCCGGCAAAATTGATTCTTCTGATACTTCGATACTTATTTCTTACTCTATTTTTGCCGACAGAAATTTTGCAGTCCTTGAATCATTAGTCGCCCATCTAAAAGATGACTTGAAATTACCTTTTGTCAAAATCGCCACTCTCTTGAACAAAAAATACAGCACAGTGCGCACCGTATATGTGCGTTACAAACAAAAATGCCAAAGCTAAATAAAAAAATGAGGAAGAGAACCAGTAAAATGTTCAGTCTAGAATTAGGAATCTTCCTTGCTCTGCTGCTGGTGATTGCTGGCACGTTTTTAGTGCTGCACGAAAGTAGTTCGATTACTGCGGCAGCGATAACTACACTTCCTACTGAAGAAATTGCCTTGATTGAATCAATCAATGCTTCTTTAGAACAAACAACGGAGATGAGTAATGAAACATCTACCATAACTGAGATTATCAGAAAAGAAAGTTCATCCATCGGAATACAAGGTATTTCAATTCAAAATGCTCCAACCATAACCATAATACTTAATACGACTAACCTTGCAACCAATGATACCAATACAAATCTTACTGCATATAATACGACACAGACGAATGGCAATTCGTTGAAAGTGATATACAACTGGCTTAGGAATAATACCCCTATTGCGATGGTGAATATGCCGTTTGAGGGGATTAATGGATCTGCTGGCTCTAACACTTGGGATTATTCTGAATATGAAAATAATGGGTCTGTAGTAGGCGCAACATGGAACTCTTCAGGAGGATACGACGGCAAAGGAGCATATATGTTTGACGGAGTCAATGATGTTATTAATATCAATGACACCAGCATCCTGAGGTCAACGTGTATCGGCGGCTGTACTTTGGCTGCCTGGATTAAGTTAGGCGGAGTTTCAGACGCAAATAGAGATATTATAGCGCGCTGGAACAATCTTGGAGCTGCAAATTATCATTTTGAGTTTAGTGTTGACACACCTGCTAATAGAAATAGGTTAACATTTACTATCCATCATGGGGAAGCATCTGGAACACCACAGTGTTCTGCAGTTTCTCCAGTTGATGCAATTCTTAATGATACTTGGATGCATGTTGTCGCAAGATATAACTTAACCCATACTGCGTTGTTTACCAATGGGACACAAATAGCAAAGACGGGTTGCGGCTTTGCCAATGTAAGTGTTGATACCTGGCTCAACAGTAATGAATCTATCACTATCGGTGCCGGAAGAGCTCAACAGTTATCACAAAAATTCAACGGAACTATCGACGAAGTGATGATTTTTAATAGATCATTATCCGCAGAGCAAATCTTCGCCCTATGGCAGAATCAAACTAATGTCATTGTTGCACAAGAAACACAGCTCGGAGAAAATTGGACGGTGCAAGCAACACCAAACAATGGAACGGGAGATGGAGTAATGGTTATATCAGGTAATGTTACTATTTTAGATAAAACAGTTCCAACGGTAAATATTACCTTTCCAGCTAATGGTTCCAACTTCAGCGCCATAACTACCTTATTCAATGCAACCATAAGTGATTCAGAATCAAGTATCAGCGCCGTCATCTTCATCTTTAACAATGGAACTAACTCTTTCAACCTAACTGCCAGCAACTCTAGTGGTACATGGAATGTCACAATAAATACCTCTACACTGGCAGAAGGATTGCAAGGAGTAGCAGTATCTGCTAATGATAGTTATAACAATATTAATTATACTCAATTCATCAACTTTACCATTGACCGCAGCGCTCCGTCGGTTAGTACTAATGATCCTTCCAATAGCGAGGTACTATCAGGCACTGCGCAAACATTTAATGGTGTATTTACAGATACCTATACCAGCGTGCAATCTGTAAATTTCCAATTCAGTAACGGCAGCGGTATCGCTTTTAACAGAACTGGAACTGATGCTGGTTTTGGAAACATCTGGCAGATAACTGGCGGATTGAACACGCGTTCTATGATGGAAAGCCAGGTGCATACGGTAACGTATTTTGCTAATGACAGTGTTGGAAATCTTAACAATAGCTTTACTATCACTGTTACTGTTGATAATACACCTCCTTACGTCAACATCACCAATCCCTCCAATGGAAGTAATTTCAGCAGCGTGACCTACAACTTTAATGCCACTATCAGAAATGTAAGCACGCAGGCTGCAGGCTTTCTGGGAGAATCGCAGTTAGATGCTGTCATCTTTCAATTTAGTAATTTCACGGGCAATGATTTTAACCGTACACCTACCAACGTGAGCGGAACTTGGAATACTGCTTTAGACTTATCTACCCTGATCGAAGGTTCAAGTGTCATGACCGTTTTCGCTAATGACACTGAGAACAATCTAAATAGTACTCAAACCATCACCTTTACTGTTGATAGAACTTCTCCTAATGTAACTATCAATTCTCTCAATGCTAATAATCTTTTTAATGGAAGTAATTTTAGTGTCCGTTCTGGAAATGTAACCTTTAATGTCAGTGCATTTGATACCATAACTCAAATAAATAAATTATTTTTCTGGCTGGACAACGGAACCGGAAACGATATTAACATCACCGGTGTTAATAATTCAGGACAATGGACTGTAAATTACAATGTATCGACATTGGCTGAAGGAAGACAAGGAGTAAGGATTATTGCAAATGATACGGTCAACAACGTCAATAATTCTGCAGTTATTAATTTTACCGTCGATAAAACAGCACCTTCCGTAAATATCACTAGTCCAGTTGATAGTGCAACGCTCAGCGGAACGCAAACTTTCAACGTTATCATTACTGATAATCTTCTCGGGATAAGTACTGTTCTCTTTCAATTCACGAATAGCTCTAATCCTTTCAACCGGACTGCATCAAATTCTTCCGGCACATGGAATGTCAGTGTGAATACTGCTTCCATTGGTGAAGGAATACTCACCGTAACGGTATTTGCCAATGATACCGTAGGTAACCTCAATAGCACCCAAATCTTATCATTAACTGTTGATAATATTGCAGAAACTGTAGTTGGTGGAGGAGGAGGCGGAGGTAGTGGAGGAAGTATTTCAGGACCGTCAAAGCCTACTGCTGGCTATGTCTGCGGAAATGGTATACTTGAAAATGGAGAACATTGTGATTCAGGAGAAGGGTGTAATCTTAATTGTAAATGTGCTGAGGAGTACAAATCGGTCAAAGAAGTTAATTGTGAAAAACTTCCTTACTGTGGTGATGGAATAGTAAATACTTTTGCAGAACAGTGTGATGCGGCGGATACAAATGGTCAAAGCTGTAGCTTAATCGGCTACACGGACGGAAAACTCTTATGCACCCCACATTGTATTTTTGATGTGAGTAACTGCCTATCTCAAGAGGAAGTTCTAAATGGAGTAGCTAAAGAACCTGCAATCGGCAAAGGAAAAGTAAAGGAAGTACTAAAAGCTGTTCAAAATTTTGCGTTAGAAACAGCTAAGGAACTCACGGAAAAACAAATTGTGAAAAAGTTCACTGGATTGATTAATGAGATAGTTGGAAAAATAAGTAGATCAATTGGGGAGTACACAATATATTGGTCCCTTTCTGCAATCTTAATAGTTATTGTAATCTTAGGTTTATATGTAAGAGACTTGCCGGTTCCAGAATTCATGTGGAAGATGAAACCAACTCCTCAAGTGAAAATAGAGCAGTCACCACAATCATCAATCACTATACCTTCATCTGAAACAGATATCCATCTGAGAAGTTGGGGTAAAAAGAATTACCTCGATCTACAGCAGGAACTGAAGCGAGTTGATGCGCTGATCAAAGAAACGCCGATGCCTGAACAGAAAAACAAAGCGCTTAAGCTTACTTCACTTAAAAACGGACCAATGCTTATCCAACAAAAACAAATTATCCAAGCGCAAGAAAAAACGCAAAATTTAACTAATAAAATACAACAATTATCTCCTGAGGAAATTGAACAGTGGGTCATTCACATGTTTGCATTTGGAACGTCCAATAATAAAATAACGACCATATTAAAAAATGCTACTCTTCTGGATGATTCAGAAATAAAAACAGTTTTGGTAAAAGCAAGAACAAGTGAATTACTTGAGAAAAAATATGCCATCGGTCAAAAAACCATGACAGAATTAAAAAATTTTATCCGCACGGAAAAGAAAAAAGGAACTGCTATTGAACAGATTATTGCTGACTTGGCGCAAGAAGGATGGGATGAAAAAGTAATGCGATTATATGTTACAGCATATTACCGCTAATTGTACCTAATCAACTACCGTAAACTTTATATAGGTTTGTGGCATTTTAAGTACCCTAAGCGTGTAAAATCCGCATAATAATCGATTAACGAGGGTGAATGGTCATGGAAGAAAAAGGAAAAAGTTATTCTAAAGAATTATTAGGCAAGACTATCGTTTCCAAGTCAGGTAAAAAGTTTGGCGAAGTAGGCGACTTGATCTTTGAAGTAGGCTCAGGTGAGTTGATCCACTTATTACTAAAGAATCCAACTTCATATACTGATAAGATGGAATTAGAGAAAACCAGGGAAGGAAATATCCTTATTCCATTTTCAGCAGTTATTGCCAGCGGTGATTACATCGTGGTAGCTGAAGAAGATATTATTTAAATTTTAATATTATTTCTGTTTTTTACTATTAATGGTTATAAAAGTGATTTATTAAATTTTAATTAAAGCAGTTAGAATTCATTTTGAGGCAAAAAGATCTTGGTAAACAAGCATCTCATCTTGCCCCGGCCCGGTGCCCAGCATCATAAATTTCTTGCCCACTAATTCCTGAATCCTATCTACATAACGCTGAGCATTGGGAGTCAGTTTTTCTCCAGAAGGATCAACAAATTTTTCCCAGGGCTCAAATTCTTCGAAAACAGGTCTTACTTTATAGAGAGTATCTCTACGATGAAAAGAAAGATCCCATTGATCATACTTTTTTCCAGCAATTTCATAAGCGACAACCAACTTTACTTTCTGACCCATCTTTGCTACTGTTTCTAACCTATCCCCGCAGGTTCCAGCCAAAGCATCCACATTTCCTACTTCGACTGCGTAACGCAAAGCGACAGTATCAGCCCATCCCAGATCACGCGGCTTGCCTGTTTTAGTGCCGTATTCTTTCCATTCATCACGCAAATATTTTTCTAAAGTAGGTTCTATTTGAGCTACAAAAGGCCTGCCTTCACCCACGCTGCTAGTGTATAATTTTAGAACCCCAACCACAGTATCAGGACGATTTGGAACGTCAAGAGGATTTGAAGAAGTTATACCAGGGTAAAGTCCAGAGTCAACATCCAGAAGCGCACCTTGCGCTCCCTCACCAATCCAAAATTGCGATCCATGAATTTTTCTAGCGGTATGTTCCTGAACCACAAAATCTTTTAAGAAATTTCTTTCTTGATCATAACTAGCTACAAATTCATCAAAACTGCCAAACGGCAGCGGTAATCCTTGAGGAAATCTAGCCCCTAAGACTTCTTTCATGAGCTGTGAATCTAAAAATTCTACAAAACGCATTCCCACACGCCCTTGTTTATCAACAGCAGTTTGTTTAATCCCGCTACCGGTAGAAGTTCTCTTTTCTGATTTGAAAATAATTTGGTCTTCCAAAATATGATAATCTAAGGTAACGTGAGCATTAGCGGCAATGCCTAAATTGCTTTCAGAAATGTGAATTTCTCTGGCTTGGAGGGATTTTATTTCGACCATAACTTCTCGAGGGTTTACAAACATTTTTTGACCCATCAAGTTGTAAGTAAGATTGTGTAAAACGCCGCAAGGAATACTATTTAATTTGTATTGAATGCCTTCAATCACAATAGTATGCCCGGCGTTACTGCCTCCTTGATATCTTTCCACCATCACTGGCATTCTTACAGAAAAAGTAGGCCGGATATTTTTAAGAGCAGAAGAGACAAAATAGACCGCAACTTTGGCTTTGCCCTCATCGCCAACACCAATACCCACGATTCCTACTTTTTTTGTCATAGAAAAGTAAGAAAGAAGATAAAAAGTTTTTAACTATTTGTGTTTTGTATTAGATAGGATTGATAGATAAGATTAATTCTCCCTTCTTACTTCTCTTATCCCTGGCTTAAATTCTTCATCTATCTTCTGCAAGTAATCCTTCACTCGGCTTACCACGGAAGTGAGGAGAAAGTTTTCTACTTTCTCTTCAAAGATTTCAGAAAGATGATTGAATTCCGTAATCCTATACAGATTAGCATTGGTCTCGATGAGATGAAGGTCTTTTAAGCGTTTCAATTGCCTTCTCACGTTGGAAGAAGCGATGCCCAACATAGGTAATCCTGCGCCCTTGCGTAAGGTCATGACATTATTTTTGATTTCCTCAGAATGTAATTCTTCTCGATTCTGCCTAGCCTTGAGTAAAACATAAAATACATCCACCACTACATCTCGAGAATCTCCAGGCTGCAATAATCCTACCGACAAACAAAGTTTTCGTACTAATTCGCGATCGCTTACTGCAGGTTTTTCGTATCTTCTTAATGTGATCTCCGCCAAAGGAGTATCTCGACTTATTCGTGCCATGGTTTTCCTCTTTTTCTTTTAATTTTTTTTGCTCATCTTATTATTATGCTTGATTATTATTTTTACGCTATGAACATCAAGGATGAAGATAACAAAATATCAGTTTTCCTTTTTCAGCCTTATCCAGTTTTGCAAAGTACATTCTTTCCAGTTGCACAATCTGGCCTACTTTTAATTGGCTAAGACCTTTCTCGCCCACGCCTTGCGCTGTTTCTCCTGTATCTAGCAAGACTTCTACTTTTGGCAAATCTTTTGACACCGGAAGCCAATGGATAATGAATCCTTTTTCTGGGCTATTTTTATAATTTTCATAATCTTCGGAAACGAATTTCCAGCCTTTGCCGTCAAGGATAAAATTACAATAATCCATGAGACGATGGATCTTGCCTTTCCCTAATCTTTTGAGGTCTTGCTGAGAAATAAACACCTTCCCATCAGCAAGAAGAGTTCTTTTTCCACGTTTAGGGTAGTCAGGATGTAAATCTATTTTAGATTCTTTTTTAGGAGCGCCTTTGATAGTGATTTCCACCTGATCAGAAACAAAGAAATATCGATTAGCATTTGGTTCAACCACTTCACGATTAAACGCGTTGATCATTTTCCAGAATTCTTCCTGGCTTACAGTTTTATCAGTAAGGCTTAGACCCATTTCTATCGCAAACTTGCGAAAAGCTTGCGGTTGATAGCCGCGTCTTCTTAATGCAGGCAAGAATGGTAAACGCATATCATCCCAGCCAGAATATGCCTTCTGCTCTATGGCATGTCTAGTCTGAGTAGTACTGAGAGTAAATCCTTCAAAATTAATTCTTCCCCAATGTTTATATTCAGGATGTTTCCAGCCAAAACAATCCATGATCATGGTTTCTTTAGTAGCATTATCTGCATGATCTTTTCCGTTCAGCACATGAGTAATGCCTAATTCATGGTCATCAACGGCGACAGAAAAAACCATCAACGGCCAGACTTTTTGTTCTTTCCCAGTCTTAGGATGAATGTGTTCGTTGATTCTCATTATCGGGAAGTCACGCATAGCTGGATTCTTGTGCTTGATATCTGTTTTCAGACGAATAACCGCTTCCCCTTCCGCATACTCTGAAAACATTTTAGCATAGCGCAAGTTATTTTCTTTGATGGAGAGATTTCTGCAAGGACAAGCGATACCTTGATTTTTCTTTTCTCGCCATTCATCAGGATTGCATTTGCAGACATAGGCGTTTCCTTTCTGCACTATTTGTTCAGCATAATCGTAATACTTTCCCAAGCGGGAAGACTGGACAAATACATCAGCGACATGATTATCTGACAACCATTGAGTATCCTGTTTAATCATTTCGTAGGCAGGAGCATAAATATTTTCTGGATTGGTATCCTCAATTCTCAGGAGAAATTTGCCGTCATACATTTTTGCATATTCATAATTCAGAGACGCACCGTAAGCATGCCCGATATGCAACGGCCCGGAAGGCGAGGGAGCGATTCTTACAACTACTTTTCCTTTTACCGCATTAGGTAATGGTTTTAATGGCCCTTCATCTTTTTCTTCCTTTTTTTCTTTGAGAAGTTCCGGAGCCAGCTTTTGTAAGTCTTTCTTTATTTTTGCCGGAGGAAATGCTTCAACTTCTTTTATGACACTTTCAATTTCCTTGAGAAGTTTAGGAACATCTTTCTTAAAGGCAGGGTTATCCCTTAGAACAAGACCTAGGATAACATTCTTATTTACTTTGCCATTAAAGTCTAAGGCGTTCTTCAGCGCATATTTCAAAATAATATCTTTCATCAGTGCTTAGATAAGGAGAGAGATTATTAAATGTTTTGATTGATGGTGAGCGTAGTAAAACAATAGTCAAAGAAATAGATTTTAGAGAATTTTGCCAAAAAAGATGAATTACACGAACTTCCCTTTAATCTCTATTACATCTTCCCGCGTTCAATAAGCCGCTTCATACGTTTGAGGAATTCATCCGCTTCTTTGTAATATTGATCGTAAGCTGAACCTTTCACTTCTTTGATCTCTCGGTGAACGATAAGTTTGCTGAGATGATAGAATTTACGCATACTTTCTACATATTTCTTTTCCAGCATGCCATGCTTTACAAATACTTTATCCAGCATATCAGCGACATGTTCCGGAGTAGGGGGAACTTCTTTGGCGCGCATCAAGGCTGCATGTGCAGCATCTATAACTGCCCAATATAAATCAAGAGTAGCTTGCAAAACGTGCCATTTGGAATTAAGCAGGGTCTGTGGAGCTCGACCATAGTAACGCCAAATGCTCTCTTCAGTAGGCCTGATCCGTCCATTTTTGAGCAGGATCTGTAATGGTTCGAAAAATCCTGTGTCAATCAAAGCTACTCCATCTCGTAAAATATTGACAACCACCGGATCTCCGGCTTTAGTATATTCCCAAAAGGAAGTAAAAGTCATGGAAGTGATGTGAAGTTTAGGAGAAGTGCGAATAACCAACTTTTCTACAATGAGCCGATATCCTTCTATCAACGCTTCACTAAGCTGAAAACGAGTATCATCCGTGATCACTAATACATCAATATCACTCTCTGGAGTGGTTTGTTTTCGGGCAGAACTGCCAAAAACGACTGAACTCAGAAGAAAGTCGCCTAACTCATTCTTTAAGTCTTGGGCAAACTTATGGGCTATTTTCACATCCTCAGTGGGATAGCGATGAATATTCTCGTTCTCTTTTTTGTATATTTTAAACTCCATCTACCCCTATTAAATAGTTTGGCTTTATTAAGATTTTGTAGGAACTGCCCTATCTGAGAAGCAGATATTCAAAACATTTGTAAAAATCAAAAAAGGAAAAGTATTATATATTCAAAACTCATTGAAAATAGTATGGTTAGCCTTTTGAAGATTATTGAAAGACAGTTGGAAACAAATCCGAATGTTACTATCGTTAGTAAAGAAGAAGAACTGAAATTTGAACGATATATTGCCTTAAGTGCACCGAAGCCACTAACACAAGATTCTCATCAAGTCTGGTATCATGTTGCTCCAACTAATGGATTATATACTGCAGGTGAATTAGATATATTCATGAAGATGCTTGTTCCTCATTTAAAACCAGATGATCACTCCTCTCCTTATGAAGATGAAAAGAGATTGACGATACGATGGGACTGTTTTACTGAAGATATTGCAATTGAAAAAATCATCGTAGCAGAAGAATTAGAACTTTTAGATATAGAGATGGTGGGCAATGGCAGCGTGAAAGGACTGGAAAATGGCAAGAAAAAAACGGTAAATACTTATGAATTAACACACCAAAGAAAAATATTTCTCAAAACATACCCAGATGCTGCCCTGGCAAAAGATATGATTGAAGGAAGATTTGGAACCGATAAAGATTTTGGCACCAAGTACAAACAAGATATCCCAAAAGAAATGCTCTATAAATTCTATCTCCCTCATAATCATCGCCTAAAACCAAAGAAGAAATCAGGCGTACTTGCAAGGTTATTTTCTTAGAAAGGCATTATATACAATATTCCTCAAACCTATTTCTTCAATCATATAAATCTTTATAAATTATTTATCCCCGTCTAAATTACTAATAGCAAAAGTGAGGGTGATGTTCCATGGAACAAAAACAGTTAGATGATTTAGAGGATTCTTTTTTTGGAGAGGAATTTATAGAAGATCTAGAGGATCTTCCCCCAATTTCTTCCAAGAGCCAGGAAATAAAAATAGAGCCACGAGAAGAGCCTACAGAATTACGGCTGCGAAAGAGTGCCAAGAAAGCGATCTCTCCAGCATTTAAAAAAGGTGCGGTTAAAAAAATTGAAAAGATTACTGCGGTCAAGACCGGCAAAGAGACTTTCTCTGAAGAAAAACCGATTGCGGCCGAGAAAATAGCTGAAGTAAAAGAGCATAAAGAGAAAAGAACTTTTGAAACTCCTACTAAGAAAGAAACAGTCACGATAAATATCAAACCTGCAAAAGAAGCGGTTAAAACTCCAAGAAGTGAAACTTTTGGAACGCAAGAAGGATCAAGCCCTTCTACGCAGAAGGGAAAGCCCCTTATTGCACAAAAGGCTTCGCCTTTCAGCGAGACTAAACCGACAGTAGAAACTTCTTCTCCAATCAATCCTTGGGAAGATGAGCACAAAAGTTCAAGCTTATTTAAGGAAACATCCACTTGGAAAGCATTAACCGGCTTGATGCTGGTATTATTAGTGTTATCGCTATTTACTCAGGGTTTTAATTTTTCGGAAAAGACTGCTGTTACTGGAGCAGCTACAACTACCATGACTTTACAGGAAGCAGAACAAAAGGTTCTGACCTATGTAAACACTCAATTGCTCCAAGCGCCATTTCAGGCCGAAGTGCAGTCATCTGAAGAATTAAGTACACTCTATAAAGTGACCTTGACAGTAGCTGGGCAGACTGTTGATTCTTATGCAACTAAAGACGGAAAACTTTTTTTTCCACAAGGATTGAATCTGGATGAAACCGTTCTTGGAAATAAAGATTCAAAATTATCTGAGAATCAAGTTCATGAAGAAACTAATGATGCGGTGGAAACTGAAAAATCTGCACCAAATGAACCTGAACTTGTTTCTGAAATTCCAGTTGAATCACAAAAAGTCGAGGATTCAGCAGCAGTCGGAGATACTGTAAAACTTACTCTTAACGCCAAAAAGTGGATATTTCAGCCAAATGTGCTTAGGGTTAAGAAAGGAAGTAAAGTGGTCTTGACAGTTGTTCCTAACGGATTAGATTTCACTTTTGCTGTCCCAACCCTAGGAATAGAGAAAAAAGTGGTTGGAACTACTGAAGTAGCTTTCACCGCTGATAAAGATGGTACCTTTGACTATGTTTGTGGAAGCTGTGAGGATTGGCGAGGAATGAGAGGAAACTTAGTGGTGGAGTATAAGTAGGAAATAGAAATCTACCAGAAAACGTAGATTTTCTGGAAGATCCAAGAGATTCTACTTAATTTCCGATATATTTAACTATTTCTTCTTTTTATTTCTTTTTATTATTAAATTATTATTATGAGGCAAATTAATGGTAAAAACTGAGAAATTGTTTAGTAAAGTGGTAGTAATAGTCTTTTTGATAATGTTAGTATTAGGTTTTGTGGTCCCTGGTATTTTAAATAACTCATCTACGGATTCTGCAGCTGTAGAACCAAGAATCTGCAATACTGATGCTGATTGTTATTTATTTTGTGGTGATGAGCCTCTAAATGTGTTATGTCTGCAAAATCTTTGCGAAGTTAATTCCTGCGAAGAAAAGCCCTATTTTGAATACATCCAAAATCCCTCCTCTTTTACGGTACATATTGAAAATGTGACTTTAGAAGAACGGGACGATGAGAAGAACATTTTTGTAAAATTCAAAGGGAATGCTGTCCAATCTTTTAATCCAAAACTTTCTTTGTATTATATCTTAGAAAAAGCTAACATCATTTTAGATACTCAATGTCTTACTTTCGATTTAAAACAGCATTGCAGCAGTGATCTGCACATGACTGTAAATGAAGAAAATTCCACTGTATTCGGCAATTATATCCCTCGGGAGGGAGATGTGATTGAGATAGGATATTCCTAGGATTACCTATTATAACTAAACATGACTAAAAAATATGTTTTTACCGGATCATCTTATTCTGGTAAGACTACTGTTATCGAAGATTTAGCAAATTATGGATTCTCCATAGTTCCAGAAGCAGCAACACTTATAATTTCAGAACAACTAGCTCACGGAGGAGACTTGCTCCCTTGGACCAGACTGGATGATTTCTTAGAAGTTCTGATTAAAAAGCAGTTGGAATTAGAAGCAAAAATTCCTCCAGATAGTGAAATTGCTTTTATCGATCGAGGAATACCGGACGAATTGGCCTATTTCAGGCTTCGAGGAATAAAGCCAACTCTGATTTATGAGAAAGCATTCCAAGAGCATAGATATGATGGAGTATTTGTATTTGATTCTGTTCCCGGCTATCGACAGGATAAAATCCGCAGAGAACCTCTTGAGATGGTGCGGCAATTACGAATGTTACATGAAGATACTTATCGAGAGCTTGGATATGATCCAATAGTAGTTCCGCTTTTGCCAATCACAGAAAGGGTGAATTTTATCATTGACAGAATATAAATTATCAACTCTGGAAGAAGCGATCCAAAAAGCTTGGGTGAAAGAAACAAGTTCTGATAGCATAAGTTGGGGTAATGATAATCCGGCCTGGGGGCAATGTGCGGTAACTGCTCTGATAGTGAATGATTATCTTGGCGGAGAGATTGTCTGGACAGAAGTAAAACTTCCTGATGGAAGAACAATTTCTCATTATTTTAATAACATTGATGGAAAGGAAAGAGATTTGACGCGAAGACAATTTCCAGAAGGAACAATTATTCCTGCTGGACAAGAGAAACGAAAGGAATTTGCCACTACTCGAGATTATGTTTTATCTTTTCCAGTTACTCAACAACGCTATCAGCTTCTGAAACAGAAAGTAGAGAGAACTTTGCATAATTCATTTTTTGGGGCAAAGTTATCTAAGAGAATTTGAAATGGTCGAGATTTTACCCATAAACAAATGAAAAATTAGCAAAATCTCTATTTTTCAAAGTTCTCTAGAAGAAAATCTTATAGCAAATGTGTTAACTATTTGAATATTAAACCCACACATTTGCTACAAGAAATGAAGAGAATACTTCATTTCTGTACCAAAATAAAGCTGAAAGATTTATTTTGTGTATTAGTAAGTGTGAATAGCGAAGCTTTTCTGTTCGAAAATCATTCACACTTACTATAATCCATAACATTTAAAAGAAGATTCTTGATATTAGCTTGTATGTCTTTTGCAAATGTTGTTCATTTTTTAGAAAAAATAGCTCCTTTAGCAAAATTAAGCAAAAAGGAGATGGTCTTACTGCAAACTCCGGATAGGATCCTTAGAGCAGAATTAACGGTCAATGGCAAAAAATATCCTGCCTATCGAGTGCAGTTCAATAACGCTCGAGGGCCTTACAAAGGAGGTATTCGTTATCATCCAGAAGTTTCTGAAGATGAAGTAAAATCATTAGCTTTCTGGATGAGCATCAAAACTGCTATCACAGATCTCCCCTTAGGTGGCGGAAAAGGAGGAGTTACGGTTGATCCCAAACAATTAAGCAGAAAAGAGTTAGAGGAACTCAGCCGAGCATATGTTTGTGCTTTTTACAAAAATCTTGGGCCAGATACAGATATTCCTGCGCCAGATGTTTATACAACACCAGAAATCATGGGCTGGATGTTGGATGAATATGAAAAACTGGTTGGAAAAAAAGCTCCCGCTTTTATTACCGGAAAACCGTTGCATTTAGGTGGTTCTAAAGTCAGAGATATCGCTACCGCGCTGGGCGGAGCCTATGTTCTGGAAGAAGCGGTCAAGAAAATCGAATTAAAGGAGAAAAAAGTTGCGATTCAGGGTTTTGGGAACGCCGGGATGAATATGGCCTTGTTACTTTCTGAACAAGGTTATAGCATCGTGGCCGTTTCAGATTCAAAAGGAGCAATTTATGATGCAAAAGGGCTTAATGTAAAGGAAGTGATTAAAGTAAAAGAATTAAAAGGAACAGTGATTGAATATACAAAAGCCAAAAAGATCAGTAATGAAGAATTGTTGGAAAGTGAAAATTCTATCCTTATTCCTTCGGCCTTGAGCGGAGTTATTACCAAAAATAATGCAGAGAAGATAAAAGCAAAGATTATCGTCGAGTTAGCTAATGGTCCAACTACGCCAGAAGCGGATGAAATGCTGTTCAAGAAAAAAGTATTGGTGCTGCCTGATATTCTGGCTAATGCCGGCGGAGTTACTGTTTCTTACTTCGAATGGGTGCAAAATAAGAAAAATGAATCATGGAGCGAGCAAGAAGTCAAGAAAAAGCTGCAGGAAAAGATGATTTCAGCCTTCGGACAGATCTGGAAGGAATTCTCCGACGACAAAAAAAGTTTCAGGACCGCTGCGTATGTTTTAGCATTGAAAAAAATTGTCGCTGCAGAAAAAAAAAGAAACGGAATATAAGTAACATTTAAATAGGTAAAAGTATTACTTCGCCATAAGAAATCAAACAAAGATGATTTCTTGTATTAACAAAAGAGGTGTGATGATATATGGCTAAGAAAAAAGCAGCAGCAAAGAAAAAGCGAAGATAAATTTTTAATTTTACTTTTCTTTTTTTTTTCTTTTTTTCAACATCAAATTTTTCTTGATTTCTTAAAACTCCAAATGGGCAGCATCATTTACTTTTACCAAGTGCCATCCGGTCTGAGAATAGCTTAATTTGGTCATGGAAGTGTTATCAAGCACAATTTTATAGGTCATAGCCGGATTAGAGCCCATTATTTTTCGGAACAGGCACTTAATGGCCAGGCCATGCGTAAATACTCCGACCGTTCGATCTTCTTGAGATACATTAGGTTGATTTAACAAATTCTCTTCAAGCCAAGAATACACCCTATCTTCAACATTCTTTTGAGATTCTCCGTGCGGTGGAGCAAAATTCAAGTTATCTTTGTTTATTTTTGCCAATGTTTTGGAAGTATAAATCTTCACTCTAGGCTGACCTTCCCAATCTCCCTGATCCAATTCCAGAAGTTTTTCGGAAGAAAAAATATTTTCAAGCGGATATCCTATCTGTTTACTGGCTATCGCTGCGGTCTGTTGCGCCCTTATCGCAGTAGAAGAGTAAATTTGATCAAATAGGATCTCTTCATTTCGTAAACGTTGTCCTAACCAAAGAGCTTGTAATTCTCCCAGCGGGGAAAGAGGCGTTTCATTGGATCTTCCACTTATAATATCTGGATGAAGGTTCATCTGGCTTTCTGCATGTCGGAAAAGATACAAATGTAACATGAAAATATTAGGAAAGACTAATTTATAGCTTTTTTGAGGAAGCAAACTATATTTTCAACAGAAAACTTTGAAAATGAATAGAGATTTTAGGTAAATTTTGTCCATTTCAAGTTTTCTTAGAACAATTTTGCGAATTTGCAAAATTTTCAACAGAAAACAATAAAAAGGAGCTCTTTATTTGAGCTTTTATGAAAAGAATATTAATCAATCAACTTCATGACCATGTAGATAAAGAAGTTATGTTGCAAGGATGGGTGCAGGACCTGAGAAACTTAAGCAAAATCAAATTTTTAATCTTACGCGATAGAACTGGAGAAATGCAGACCATTGCCTTGAAAGGGAAGACTGAAGATGCTTCTTTTGATGCTTTAGCTACTATTACCAATGAGTCGGTAGTAGAAATTGTGGGGACACCTATTAAAAATAAGGAATCCCGCTGGGGAATTGAAGTAGTAATTAAGAAAGTTACTGTTTTGTCTTCTGCAGCAAGTCCGTTACCTATCGATAATTCAGATAAGGGACAAACTCATATTGATAAACGACTCGATCACCGCTTTTTAGATACTCGAAATCTGAAGAAACAAGCTATTTTCAAAGTCAGAGGAAAAATTGTCAAGATTTTGACCAATTTCTTTGATAGTAAAGGTTTTACTAATATTAATACTCCAAAGATAACTACTATCGGTGTAGAGTCGGGAGCAGAATTGTTTATTTTAGATTATTTTGGAAAACCAGCCTATTTAGCGCAGTCACCACAGATTTACAAGCAGATGTTTGTCGTTGGAGGCTTTGAACGAGTATATGAAATCGGTCCAGTTTTTAGAGCAGAAAAATCGCACACTACTCGGCATTTGACTGAATTCACCGGTATAGATTTTGAAATGGGATTCATTAACGATTATGATGAGGTAATGGATCTTATAGAAGAAATGTTTGTCAATTTGATGAGCAATTTGTCTGAGGAAGCGGTTGAGGAATTAAAAATGTTAGGAGTAAAATTAGAAGTTCCGAAGAAAATTCCCAGGATTACCATGGATGAAGCCAAAAAAATGCTGGCGAAGTCAGGTAAAAAGTACAAAGATGATGAAGATCTTGATCCAGAAGGAGAGAAATTGCTTGGAGAACTGATTAAAGAGAAATATGGTTCAGAATTTGTTTTCTTAACTTTGTTTCCTTGGGCAGTAAAACCATTTTATCAGATGAAACCTAAAGAAAAAGCTGACGTTACCAAATCTTTTGATTTATTATTCAACGGAGTAGAAGTATGTAGCGGTTCACAGCGGGAGCATCGCTATGAAATTCTTAAGAAACAAGCTAAGGCTAAAGGATTAGACTTAGATAAAATGACTGAATATGCAGAAATCTTCCAGTACGGAGCTCCCCCCCATGGCGGCGCAGGTTTTGGATTAGATAGAATCACTCACAAATTGTTAGGTTTAGATAATATCAGAGAAGCAGTATTATTGCCCAGAGATCCGGAAAGGACCAGACCTTAAGAAGATTGCAATGAAAACACTTGATGATTTAACACATCGTGAAATTATTTTAAGTTTCATTCAATTAAGACCAGGAGAGAGAAATTTTCTGGTAGAAGACCTTAAAAAAGGATTAGATACTGTTTCAACCGAAAGCCCTAGGTTAATAATTTCTATGGATAGCATATCTAATACCTTCTTTTTTTACGAACCATATTTATCTGGAGAACTTGATTTACCACATTATATATTAAGTAAAGAAGGAAAAGCACTTCTACAAAGAGAATTTGCTACTTACTCTCCGGAACTTCAACATAAACTGATGGAATTAGCGGAAAAAGTATGGCGAGATAATTGAATTTTAACTTCAACTCATTTCAAAGTCTTTAAAGCATTTATATACTAGTTTTGTTTTTCTATATATAATTTTGAAAAACTATTCAAAATTATCTTAGAGACTTTGAAATGGCCTGGATTTTGTCCATAAACAAGTAACAAAATTAGCAAAATCCTTATTTTTCAAAGTCTCTATAGTTTACAATATACCCGGAGGTATAAACCATGACTGTTAAAGAACAATTTCAAAGAATAAAAGAGAACTGGCTTATTGTCTTATTGTTAGCAATAGTGTTAGTGTTGTTTATGGGTTTGCCAGCAGTAGAAACTGTACAACAAGGACTGTTTCAAGGCGGATTCGCAGAAAGAGCGTATGGCGGAATCACCGCAGATTCAAAGGTAGGCATAGGAATGCCTTCACCAATATATTATGATAATGGCTTTGCTCCTGAAGAAGCAGATCGAAAGATCACCAAAACAGCTTCTCTTACTACCGAAGTAGAGCGAGGATCATTTAAGGAAGCAGAAAGTAAGCTGAAGAATATTGTCACCGCTACTGATTCGTTGTTGTTGAATGAAAATGCCCAGAAATACGACCAAGGTGATGGAAGAAGGACATATTATTCCGGAAGTTATACCATCAAAGTAGAAGAAGGCAAATACAATGCAGTTGTCTCGCAGTTGAAAGAAATTGGTGAAGTCACCTCGTTCAGCGAGAATGCTGATGACATCACCGAACAGTTTGTTGATCTAAAAAGCGAATTAGCTTCAGAAAAGGAACGTTTAGCTCGTTACAAGCAAATGTTGTCAGAAGCGACTACTGTGGAAGACAAGATCCAATTAAGCGATCGCATCTTCAACCAAGAAAGAACTATAAAGTACTTGGAAGAGCAGCTTAATGATACTGGCAACAGAGTGAAATATTCAACTGTGTACGTAACTATTACTGAAGAGCAGTCTGAATATGTCGATGCAGTGTTGGTGAAGTTTTCAGAATTAGTAACTAAGTTTATCACCAGCGTGAATGCGTTACTGAAACTAATTGTAGGATTGATTCCGTACGCCCTTGCTGCAGTATTAGTATGGCTGGGATGGAAAAAGTTCAAAAAAGCTGACAACAACGCCAAAAAGAAATAATTTCTTTATTTTTTTATTTATTATTTACAAAATATTTATAAGTTAATTTCTTTGTATTGAAATGATGAAAATGAATGCCTATTTTACTAAAGGAAAAGAAGATGCTCTGGCTGGATTAAATGCGGTTCATTTTGGAGATCTTAAAATAGATAGAGATTATATCTGTGGATATTTTAAAGGAATGTTGGAAACCGATCCTGCAGCAAAAAATATAGACGAAACTGCCTTCCGAGAGGGATATTTATCGGTGTTATATCCTGAATGTTTATCAAAACAATTAGAACAAAATCCTTCTTTTGTTGGAGGCAGGATGTTTGCAGACTTAACACTTTTCTTAGAAAAATCTTCACTGGGTTGATTTTTCTTTATTTTTCAAATATTTTTTCTTTTTCTTGCGGCGTCAGAGAACGATATTCACCTAATTTTAATTCACCAAGATATAGTTTCCCGATTTTAACTCTTTTCAGCGATCTGACATTATATCCTAAAGCCTTGAAAATACGCCTAACAATGCGATTTCTTCCTTCATGTATAGTTATCTCATAATTTCTTCCTACTTTCCTTATCGCTGCAGGAGAAGTCTTTCTTCCATCAATAAAAATGCCTCTTTCAATTTTAGTGATATCATTTTCATTAAGTATCCCGTCGATCTCGACCAGATAGGCTTTCTTGATCTCATACCGCGGATGCATGATAAGATTGGCAAAATCTCCATCGTTAGTCAGCAAAAGCAGACCGGAGGTATCACCATCTAATCTGCCGATAGGAAATACTCTTTCCCTGACTTTGACAATATCCATCACTGTCTTATATCTTTCATCGCGCAGCGCTGTGACACAGCCAGTAGGCTTATGGAAGATCAGATACATCCTCTTTTCTTTTTGTACTACCTTACCATCAACTGTTATCTCATCTTTCTCAGATGCCTTTCCACCTAATAAGATTATTTTACCATTCACTTTGACTTTGCCTTCGGCAATCAATTTTTCTGCAGCTCTTCTAGAACAATACCCATAATTAGCCAATAGTTTCTGCACTCTCTCCATCATCATTCCAGTTCCCCATAATATTTTTTCATTAGTTTAAATCAGCTGCGTTATTAGCAGTATTATTGGTTGATTATTTTAGTCTATTAAAAATTTGTCTGATTTTTGGAGGGATTGTCAAAAAAAACCGGCAAGAAGAAGTAGATTTTTCTTTATTTTTCATTTGTTTAAGATTATTTCCTTATTCTTTCTTTAGAGAACTTTGCCCAAAAAAGATGAATTATGCAAACTTCTCTTTAATCAATTCAACAATCACATAAATCAACAAAGCAGTGAAACTTCCTACTAAGAACCATAAGGCAATATCTGGTTGTGTTACTGCTTGAGGAATGATTTCCGCTGCTTTCATAGCGAATTGAGGAGCTGCATCAGCAGTTACTGATTCTATCGCTTCCATGGCTGGAACGGCTTGAGAAGAACTTTGAATGAATTTAATGATGGCACTGATTCCCAGAGCGACTATAACTGTAGGAAGGATTCCTTTCAATTTCTCTTTCAAGCCGGAAACATGCTGCGGAGCGATAATGATGTATTTATTAGCCAGCTTATAATGAAGGACTTCCCGCCCTTTCTGGCTGTAATGAAATTCTTTCGCAGTGATGAGATGAGCTTCTTGCAGTTTTTGCAGATGATAATGAACGGTAGAAATAGGAAGATCAAGCATTTTAGCGATATTAGCTTCTGTCTCTTCTTTTTCTGCGAGATGATTGAGAATTTTACGGCTGGTATCACTAGTGATAGTCTCTGCCAGTTTCTTGGTCTTTGGTTCGTTTAAATCAACTAAAAGGAAATTAGATTTAGCCATGGTGTTTAAGAGAGAACTTACTTTAAATATATTTGGATAACTTTGAATGAAGTTGAAGTTTATTTGTATCCAAACTTCTTGTCGTATTTCTTATGGCCAATGATATCTAAAACAAAAGCGATAATCTCAATTTCTGTTTCTCCGCCAGTAAGAGTATACAGCATTCTCCAATAGTTAGGAAGTTCAACCCGAAATAAATTAGTGACCCCATATTTCACAACATATTCTCCAGGAACTAATCTTTTAGCAATAGGTTCACCGTAGTGAGGATTCACTTTGATGAGATCCTTCTTTTTGTGGAATGCTGTAAGAATACTTCTCTCTATCTTAGAGGTTGAAGCTTGCTCATTCAGATATTTGTATACTTCTTCAGCTTCAGGCGATAATGTAACACGGATTACTTTGTTCATTTTTCAACCCTCCCTCAATTTGTATTTAAAAAATTTTATAATTCTAATCCTTGAGCAATTGCTTTCCTTAATTTCAGATTAGTGTTATGGATCCAAGTAATTCCTTTCAAAGTTACAGCTATTTTATTGCTTTCTTCTAAATATTGAAGAATTACCATTAACGTATTATGATTTACTTGCCTGGGTAATCTACGCTTAAGTTCAGCAACGGTGATTATACTTTCATCCATATTTTTGAGGGTGTCTTCTACCATAAAAACAGTATTTAGGGTAGGGAAATGTTCAGGTTTATGTTCTTGTTGGAGTTGCATTTTGATATTAACTTATAACCATTTATTACTAACTTGTATTTAAATGTTGCGTTTGCTTTTATTACTTCCCTAATCTTTAAATACATTCTTTCTTTTCTTTTGAGTATGGGAGAACGAAAATTCACCAAAGAGGAAGATAAGAGAATAATTGTTCCAATCGCAGAACGATTAGCTGTAGTTCATCGAAAAGGAACTACCACGATTATTGGCATCCAAGGCGGACAAGGAACGGGAAAGACCACCATTGTCCAATTTCTGGAAAAACAGTTGAAGAAGAAAGGCTTTAGAGTTCAATCATTCTCCCTCGATGATTTTTATACAAGTTATGCTGAACGTAAGAAATTGCAGCAAAAATATCCTTCCAATCCATTTTATCGAATATCTCGCGGCTTGCCGGGAACGCATCGAGTGAGATTATTGCTGGAGACTTTACAGAAAGCAAAGGCAGGGAAAGATTTTGAGATTCCTATTTTTGATAAATCACTGTATGATGGGAAAGGAGATGTTCTATCAAAGACTAAGAAAGTGAAAGGAAGGCAGGATTTTGTGATCCTGGAAGGATGGTGCGTAGGAATGCCGGAAGTGTCTTCACAACAATTATTGAATATTTGCAAAAGGAATGAAATTAATCTCAAAAAGCTTGATCCAAAACTGCAAGAGCATAAAGTTGTGCTTCATTTTGTCAAAGAATATCAACCTATTTGGAAGCTTTTAGATTATCAAATTATGCTGAAAACAGATTCGCCGGAAGTGCACAAGAAATGGCGGTTATTGCAAGAGAAACGATTAAAGGAGAAGAAAGGCCAGGGAATGGGTAAAAATGAAGTGCAGCGGTTTGTAGAACCGTTTTTACCATTTATTTATATGTGCTATGATTTGATTAGGCCTAATGTGAAAGTGCTGATCGATGAGAAGCATAATTTTTATAGGATTATGTTTAGGTAAAATTTAATAATCTGAACGGTTAAGATGATAAAATGGGCATATTTTATGAAATAGAACAGAAAAAAGATGGCACTTTAATACAATTCAACAAAACTTTTATTATCTTTAATTGTTCTATTTATATCTCTTTTATTTTATTCTTAATAACTACTATCTTAAGAATAAGATTATTTTCTCTATTTTTTGGATTTATTGCAATTTCTTTCGCAATATTAAGAAGTCTTATTTTGTTAAGATTAAAATATGCAAATAAACGTTGTCTAAAAGAAGGAAGTATGTTTAGTGTATCAAACCCAATATCTATTAAAATACTAAAGAATAGTAAAAAATAAGAAAACCATTTAAACTCTAAAATCGTTCTTTCCCATATGGGTATCTTAAATAAAATCTTGTTCTGGAGACATGATGATGAGCTGGATTTTGATTCTTTAGCAGATAGTCAACTCAAAACTGGAATAAAAGATGATCCGCTAGCCTTAGATCAGCCTGATTTTGAGGATAGATCGCCGTTTCCAGATCAAGAACAGAAAAGGCCAACCGCCATAAAAGGATCTCCTTACAAGCAAACTGCCTTTCAATCACAACCAGCAGCATTTTCTCAACCTGCGGAAAACATGAGTAAGGATTTAGAGCTTATCAACAGTAAACTTGATACCATCAAAGCCATGCTGGCTTCGTTGGATCAGCGGACAGCTAATCTGGAGCGGGCGGCCGGAGTGCAACAGCAGCGGCGCGAACGATTATGGTAAAAACTGAGGAAAAGAAATATCTGTGGCTTTTTTTGTCCATAGCATTACTAACAATCTTTCTTGATCAAATCTCAAAATATTATGTAGCAGTATTTAGACCTGAATGGAAGCTTGGCTTTTTATCCATCCACTTTGTACAGAATACTGGTGCCGGATTTGGCATCTTGAAAGGGCAGATGGCAATTCTGGCCATAATTTCCACCATAGTATTGATGGGCACCATTTTCTTTTACAACAAGATACCTAAAGAGAAGTTAGTACAAGCATTATTTGGATTGTTCTTAGGTGGAGTTGCCGGAAATCTGATTGACAGGATATTGCGAGAATTGGTGGTAGATTTTATTGACGTAGGATTCTGGCCGGTGTTTAATATTGCAGATGCAGCTATTTCTGTGTCAGCGATAGGGTTAGTGTTGTATTATTGGAAGGAGAAGTAAATCAAAATAAGATAAGAAATCTAATAAAAATAATCAAATGATTTATTGCACACAGCCGTGCTTCTTATAGCCTTTATTCAAGGCTTCTTCGCGGGAAGCAAACCAAACTTGACGAGCTTTTTGGATTTTCTTAGCCCAGTCGCATTTCGGTTCGTGATAGACGTTGCTACGCTTGCTGGCTACATATTTGCCTGGAATGAATTTTGCTTTAGCTGGAAGAACAACTGATTCTTTTGATGAAACTAATTTTGATTCAACTTTTGGTGCTTCACCTACTTTCTGCGGCGGGGGAGTAGAAGCCATGGCTGATGGTTCACAAGCATTCTCTTCACCTTTTCTCCCAGGACGACTCGGCAAACTAACCAAGAACCCAAATAGGCTTACTAAAAGTAAGGCCGGGTACAGTTGCCAATTATAGAAATACCATAAGAAAAGCAAATTCAGGATGTATAAAGGGAAAACACAGAATACTATCTTGCTTCCATAATTGTTGTAAGCGGCTAAGCCTACTACCGAAAGTAAAAGTAATATAACCAGCCCAGTTACTTCTACTACTAAAGGACTGCCGTACATGGTTGTTAAGTATACTAAGAAAGATAAAAGTATCAATAACAGAGAACTCTGTAAAAAGAATTTTCCTAAACTTTTGTTGGTCATGAACTTATTTTTAGAGAGCACCTTTAAATAATTTTCTATTTTTAAGTAGTGATAACCACTTAGAATTCTTCTTCTAGATTCTTCAAATATCCTTTTTTCTTCAAGAATGCCACTTCTGCTTTACCCTGATATTTATGCACAACATCTCCTTTTTCATGGCCGCCTAACTCCCAAGGCTCAATGATAACAACATCTTTTTCTCTAACCCAAAGATTCCTTCTCAATCTGCCTGGAATCCTGCAGATGCGTTCTTTTCCATCTAAACAAAGAACTCTCATCCTACTGCCGCCTAATCTCTGCTGCACAATGCCGAGTACTTCCTGCCTCTGCGGGAGCCTTACTCGTATTACCTGCATCTCTGGATCTTCTGGAGTAGACATGGGAAATTATATTCAGGAGCGTATTTATAAAACTTTGTCAAAAATAGGCTGATCAAACACGGAAAAACATTTAAAGAATCGACTTCCTGCACTTCCTTAAAAGAGAGGTGTTGTTCTATGGCGAAAAGAGTGGAATCTCCGTCATCTATTAATACATTTAAGCAGTGCAAGAGAAAATATTATTACCAATATATTGAGAAACTCCCTACTTTTCCCAGTGTACATACCGTACGTGGAAACATCGCCCATTCTTGCCTGGAGCATTTTTATGATGTAGATGTGAGCCCTTATACTAAAGAAAGTTACAAACAAAAATCACGCGAGGCTCTCCAGAAACTCCTTCTTCATCATTGGAAAGCGAAAGCGGGAGAGCTGCAGACATTACAACTTACTCCAGACCAATTACGCTTTTACTTTGAAGAGACTATGTTCATGCTGATAAATTGGGGCAATCAATTTTTTGAAAGACTGGAAGAGGTCATGCAGAAGAAGCAAATCTCTCTGCACGAGGCGTTTACCTACCTTACTCCGGTCCGAGAGATGCAATATGTTTCGGATAATTATTCGGTGCGCGGATTCATTGATGCGATCCAGCATATTGAAGAGGAGGTGCATATCATTGATTACAAAACCAATTCCAGTCTAGAAGTCAAGGATAGTATCAGATTGCAGTTAGCTATTTACAGCTTGCTTTACTTTGAGAAGCACGGTAAAATGCCGTCTAAAGCAGGAATTTTCTTTTTGCGGCATAAATTGAAATTAGTCACCGTAGATGAAGAATTGTTGAGATTAGCTAGACGAGAGATTGAATTGATCCATGCCCATACCTCGGTTACTGAGAAGAAGGAAGATTATCCTACAACAGTTACACCTTTATGCAAATGGAACGGTGGACAATGCGATTTTTATGAGACTTGTAAACCGCATGGGTGATTATGACTTATTCAACCAACTTAAAATTTCTTTAAACACTTTTTCTTCGGTTCCTTCCTCATCAAAACAATGGGTAGCACCTTTTATTATAGTTAATTCTTTTGGTTGGTTAGCATATTGAAAGAATCTCTTCCCATATTTGGCATTACCCTTTTCAGCAAAAATAAGTTTGATGGGTTTGTTAACTTTTTTCATTAACTTTTTCAGGTTTAGAGTGCCAAATTCTTTAGACATCTCTTTTCCAAGAAGACAAGTAGTCCCCCAATCAAAAGTATAAGTATTAAGCACTTTGATAAACTTTAAGCTAGATTTTGTACCCTCAACAACATCAAGCAGAGAGGGCATGGAGGTAGGATCCAACAAAACAATGCCATCTACAAGATTAGTATTACTTTGTAGGATAGTAGGACCACCTAAACTATGTCCAATTACAAAAATAGAATGATAGTCATTCCGAAAGTGTTTTACTACTTGGTTTAAATCTTGTGCATGAATGCGAACCGTGCAATCAACTAGAGATCGAGTCCCTTTTCGTCCACCATATAGATTAAACCGAAACACATCTAATCCATTTTGGGGGAAAAATCTGGAAGCATTGAAAAATAGATGTTCATTTTGATTACCAGCTAATCCATGAACAAAAATGATAAGTTTATTGCTCTTGGTTATTGCCTCGTTTAAAGTGCCGAAAATAGTATGTTTATCCGGTGTTTTAATTTTAATTACCGCTTCCATTAGAATTTAATACCATCAACCCATAGCCTTAAAGCTCAGCTGGATTATTTCCTGATAGATGTCGATGTTTTGTAAGACAAATGTTTCTACGATTGCTCCTAACAGTAAAAATAACAGTGCGAATAATAGAAGGTATAAGTTAAAACCAAAGACTTCAAAAAATCGTTCTGACGCAAATTGTTCTAACAGCACGTCTTTGGAGATGACGCTGCCGGAAATTGCCGCTAAGAAGTAAGATATCGCTTCTAGAATCATATGCGGGAAAACTATCAGCATGATAAGGACAAAAAAATACAGAGGATGCTGCCCAGCTACGGTAGCGGCAGTTTTCGCAGTAAGGCCAAAAATGGTCCCCCAGACCGAAGCGTTCCAGGTAATCAGAAAGATAGCGCCGTCACCAGCGAGAAGCGCTAAGATAAAACAAGCCATCAACACTAAAAAGTTATTGGTCAGCAAAACATAAAACAAACCGCTGGAAAAAATTCCTCCTGCCGTCGCCTGTCCAGCAATCGCATTGCCAGAAAACCCTTGGCCGAAACGGATCTCTAATTGTTCACGAAAAATGGTGTTGGCCTGCAATTCAGGAAGAAGGATTGTTCCGATGGAATATATTAACATGATACCTAAAAATAGAAAGATGTAAATGCGCACGATTTCAATATCATCTCTCCATAAGCTTTTCATGGAAACCCGCTGTTCGAGACTTTCCTGCCGTTCTTCGATGGAGAAGATTTTATACAGCTCCGGAAGGAGCAGCATGGAAGTGAAGGCTACTGCGACCAGCGCAGGATCTCCTGGAAATAAAATGGAAGCGATCAAAACGCCGACAATAGAATAACCTATTCCTAATAAGAAAGCGTAGATTCCTTTTCGTTCCAGCCAGTCTTCAGGAAAAATGTGTTCTAATACCATCTTTTTATGAAGAGCTAAAGTTTTTACGTTTATATAGTTTGCTGTAGAATGGTGAGAATTATACCCCTATTCCTCTTTCATGATCATAGAAATATTCATTGCAATGCAGACAAAGATGTTTTCGATGATTAAAAGTGGCAAATTTTTCCAAGTCAAGATGTTTCTTACCGCATTTATCATGAATAATTGTTTTATGATTTAATGTTTTAGTATCTTCTGAAGCTATGATAATAGGCATTCCCGTATCCTTATCAAAATTATAAATATTCATTTCCATTCTTTTAATCAATGAAAAAGAGTATTAAAACTTTTCTAGGAGATCAACTAAATACACAATTTTTTTAAAGAACAAAAGAAAATAACCTTATAAGTTAAAAATGACCATCAAAAATCAAATCAAAACTGTACTTTTATTAGGAGGATTGACGGGGTTATTCCTTCTTATAGGAGCTTTAGCGGGTGGAAAAACCGGTATGACTATTGCTCTTATCTTTGCTGGAGGAATGAATTTTGTATCTTATTGGTGGTCGGACAAAATTGTATTATGGATGTACAAAGCTAAGGAAGCAGATAAGAAAAAATATGTTACCTTGTATTCGATAATCAAAGAGATTGCCGGAAAAGCACATCTGCCTATGCCCAAAGTATATATCATCGATACTCCACAAAGTAATGCGTTTGCGACCGGAAGAAATCCGGAGCATGCCGCAGTAGCAGTTACCACGGGAATTTTGCAGCTTCTTGAAGACAAAGAACTGCGGGCAGTGTTAGCTCATGAACTAGGGCACGTTAAGAACCGGGATATTCTTATTTCAACTATTGCAGCCACCATTGCCGGAGTCATTTCGTATATCGCCATGATGGCGCGCTGGGCAGCGATTTTCGGCGGTATGAATCGAGATAATGAAAATCAAAACACAAATGTATTAGAATTGGTGGTGTTGGCTATCATTGCGCCGCTGATGGCCATGGTCATCCAGTTGGCTATTTCCAGATCAAGAGAATATTTGGCTGATGAAACTGGCGCGCATTTGAGTAAAGATCCATTGGCGTTGGCATCAGCATTGCAGAAAATTGAGAAAAATGTTCATAATCATCCTTTTGCCAGAATGGGGAAAACAGAAGCCACAGCACATCTGTTTATTTCCAATCCTTTGAAGGCTAGTTCTTTTCTAGAATTATTTAGTACCCATCCGTCCACCGAAAACAGAGTGAAAAGATTAAAAGAGATGAAAATCTAAGATGAAGAATACATCCTACTTTGGGATGTTCTTGTTAGCGACTGCCTGTGCGCCACATACTACTTTTTTGGAATATCCAGTTGTTGTTGAGGGAGTAAAATCTACCTACATCAAGGACAGCGACGGCAATTGCTATCTTAAAGCTCCGCAGGAAAATGATACTGAATTACGCATCTATGATGAAAGTTGTGATTCTATCGCTGACAGCGTAGCGATGGCATCAGTGCAAGAAAGATTTTATTTTCTTCATGATCGAAAAGATTTAACGACAAAAAGCCAGCAATATCTTGATGCATTGCTGCAAAAAGCAGTAAAAGAGACCGTGAAGGAATCAATAAGAGATAAACAGAACATTCGCCACAATCATGAAATCTTTTTCTAAATTGTTTCCAACTCTTTGTTCCATGATCTTAAGCAGTGGATGTGTCTCACAGTATCCGCCTCCCGTTTCACCGCCGTATCCTTTTGAGATTGATGGATATTCTATTTTTGTCGATGAAGAACCAGGAAATTATGATGTGATAACCATCAGTGATCGCACTTATTGCTATTTTTCAAAAAAGATGGATGATGAAGATTACGTCTTCATCGAAGATAAGGATTGCGACCTACACAGTGATAGAGTAGTGGTATTATCAAATGATAAAATAATTTTATGGTATGATATCAAAACGCTTCCTAAAAGCACGAGGCAATATTTAGATTATATTTTACAAAATCATACAAAACATATTCTTAAGAATGATGGCACTATAATTTTTTAAGCTCTTCCAGGCTCTTGGAGAAAAATTCTTTCTTTTCTGAGATAGCGAACGGACTTCCACCACCGTGCCAGGTAAATCGAGGACGTAACTGCACCGGAAAGATGCGTTCATTAGCGTCATCAAAAATGACTGCTGCTCCTTTCACCCGCGGCAGATGATCAATTTCCTGTTCCAATCCTTGGCGCATGTAACTCTGAGTTAACTGACTTAAGGCTTCTACATCTAATCTGGCGGTCAGTCGGTGCGCGATGACGATGTCAGATTGAGTCATGACATCAGTATGGATCTTTCCCGGCTGCTGTGAAGCTAGTATCAGTGAAATCCCTGGCTGACGCCCTTCACGTAAAATAGTTATCAACGCTTCAGTGGCCGCAGTCTTTCCATCCTTAGGCAGCAATTCATGCGCTTCATCCAAAGCGATCCACACTAACGGCTCTTCCATCTTTTCTTCAACACTTTTTGTAAAATAATGCATGGCTGCATCGACGCTTTTGAATTCTTCCGTCTTTCGAGCGAGCATACGTTGATTGAAGAGATTGCGGCAGATTAATCCAGTCACTAGCGCTTTGATTTCCCATCCCGAAGCCATAGTAGCATAAGGACTGACATCTAAAACAGTCACTTGTCCGGGAGCGATGATATCTTTCAATGGTGTCCCTTCCTTAGAAAAAATCTCCCAGCCTTTGGCTTTTTCAAATTGGTTTACCACCACGCTTTTTACTACCTTATCACTTTCGGTATCTTTTTTTATTAATTCTATCAGCCTATCCAGATCATAACTTTCTTCTTTTTTGGATAAATCCTGCACTATCTTAGTGATGAGCACTCCTTCTGCAGAATTTTGATCCAAGTTGAAGGCAGTGCACCAGTCATGAGGACCTACATCCAAAGGCCGGATGGAAAAAGGGTAGTCTGTAGGAATCCCTTCGTTTTTGTATTGGTAATAAAAACCGGTAGGAGTATAAATCTTGACATCTAATCCTCGTGAATCTATTTTCCAATCTTTCAGCAATTCAGCATCTTGATAATTTGGATATTTCATGGTCCAGTAGATGCCCATGGTATCGAGGAGTACGATGCAGAGGTTTTGTTTTATTTCTAAAGGAAGATCAGTAAGGCCTTCGGCGATCATTCCCATTGAGTAAGATTTTCCACTACCACGCTTACCGACTATAAAAGCGACATGTGCGCTGGCTATATCCATATAAACCAGATTGGAAAGAGAGGTAGTTTGCCCCATCTGGATGTACTGTTTTCCTAAAAATACTGTTCCTTGCTTGCCGTACTTATCCACATCATTTTTAGAACGGCCGATTATGACATCAAACACCATTATAATGAAGAAAGAAAAGAAGGATAAAAAGGTATCGGAAAAGTTTTTTCTTTTCTCCAAACATCTATCGTGATTCAATTAATAAAAATAAAAAATTAAATTATTTACAATTCCGCTTCGACCAACACACTTATCTTGTGCATTTCGGTCACCTTAGAGGAAGTTCCTACCACGTGGGTGATGCCGTATCTCTCGGCCAATCGAACCAGCTCGGTATCGATCTCTCCATCGAGAGCGATGGCATAAATGCCGCCGTTCAAACTTTTGACCGTTGAACTTAATTCGCTTAATGGAACTTTGCCAAGCACGTTCAGCTTCTGATCAAAGATGCAGGCTCCTTTAGTGCCGAAGAGAGCTTCCAAGGTTTCCTTGAATATCTTCTTTTCAGCCGGAGTTAAGCGTTTTTCTCTGACTACCGGAGCTGGAGATGGCGCAGATCTTGTGGAAGGGAATCTGCTGCGAGAATCACTTCGGACATCTCGCGCATCGCTGCGAGGCTCGCTTCTTCGATAGCCATTTTGCTCCCTACCATTATCTGACCTATTAGCAGTAGCAGAGAATGATTTGCGTTCCACCATCCTATCAGAAGGCTCTTTTAAAGTGCCATCATTATTGACGCCTAAATCTAACTTAGCCTGTTCAGCAGTGATTCTGCCGCGCAGAGCTTGGTGAATTTCTTTCTTGGCCAATTCTTCGACTTCCTTCCCATCAGGCGCTTTGGTGACAAAATCGATGTCAGCGACTCCTAAGAGTTCACGGACAATCAAGTCTCCGCCGCGGTCACCATCGACAAAGACGGTGATAGATTTGATCTTACTCAAATCTTTAATGGTCTGCGGGCAAGAAGTGCCGTTCATGGAAATAGCGTTCTTGAAGCCATGTTTAAGCATGATCAAGACGTCTGCTCGACCTTCTACAACGATGATTTCATCGCTGGAATCTATATCTGGCCCGGAAGGGAGACGATCTTTCCCGTATTCGAGAACTTCCATCATCCGTACAGACTGAGCCACTTCATCAGAAAGTTCCTGAGAATCAGGAAGAGTTTCCTGAGTCAATTGTTTCAGCAAGACTTTAGCTCTTTCAATCACAAACTGTCGCTTGCTAATCCTGATATCTTCAATTTTTTGGACTTCAATCTTGGCGTTACAAGGACCGATGCGCTGGATGATTTCCATCGCCGCAGCTATGATAGCTGTTTCAGTCTTATCTAAAGAACTGGGAATGATGATTTCCCCCTTAGTCTTACCGGCACTGATATTGACATTTACTTCAATCCGGCCGATTTTACCGCTTCTCTGAAGCTCTCGTAATTCTAAATCGTTCCCTAACAATCCTTCGGTCTGGCCGAAAATCGCTCCGATGACGTCAGGTTTGTCGACAACTCCCTCAATGAAAATTGTTGAATGTATGATGTACTTAGCCGCTACTGGGCTTATTTTTGCCATTTTTATTCCCCCGTTACTTAGAAAGAGCTGACTTACTTACGTATAGCGCCCGATAAGGTACTGTACATGTGAATGATGATAGTGATAGTCAATTCTCCCTAATGTTTATAATTTTTATTTATTTTTTATACTAAAAGACTCAAAATTTCGAACAAAATTTTGTGCCTTTTATATATACAAAGGGCTTAAATTTTCTTCAAAAATTTATGTCCTTTGGTATATTTAGAAAATAGAACACTATTAACTCATCTAAATTTACTTTTAATATGTGTGATGGTGATGATAGTGAATATCTATTTTCTGGATTATGAAGCCCGCGTCACTAACTCCTGAGTTCACAGCTTGGCGTAAGCCGTGTGCTCCCACAGGTACTCTCTGTGGCGGGCTATGTTTTTATTTATAGGGTACAGTATATAAATGCTTTGGTAGAAAGTTAGGAAATGGTGTTTATTCAGATTTAGGCTTATTCTCTTGTAAAAGAGCTTCTAAGCCGTTAAGAATATTCAATTTTTCTAGATCACTTAAATTAAGATACTTAAGCCTTTTAGCTTCATTGTCATAAAGATTGGACCAATAAATAAGATTAGAAGAATCTGGAGAAGTTGGAAATTGTGAAGGCATTTCTAATTCAAGAACTTGGTATAAGGCAGTTCCAACAGAAGTTGGAAGAGAGATTTTCCCGTTTAAGTAGTTAGAAATATTAGCTTTATCAACATTTACAAGAGGGCCTAAATCTTTTTGTAGTAGTCCTTTGGAAGACATTTGTTGTTCTATTCTCTGCCTTTCTTTTAGATTGATATAACCTAACCTCGGTTCAAGTTTAGTTCCAGATTTCATTTTTGATCATTTTAGAGATTATAAAAAACCCCAGCAAACCTAAAACCGAAGTCCTAAGTCTGCTGAGGAAGAGGTGGTTTAGAGGTGTTAATGTAACTGCAAAGTGGTGTTTATATTTAAATGTTTAGGTGGATTGTTACTTTAAAGTGATTAATGGTTAGGTTTATATAGAAATAGACTTGCCGCCTAAACATGACAGATTATTACCTCGAAAATCCTGAAAGGTTGAAGAATCAGCCTAAACGAACTATTGCCGATTATGTAGAGCAAAATGGGATATTAGTACCAACAAGATTCGATTCTCTCAAAGAAGCCCAATCTTCAGGAAAGCACATCTTGCTCAGAAGTGAACACCCTCAAGAATATGATGGCGTTTCCGGATTATTAGATAGTTTTGGATTAAATAGCACGTGCCATTTTGGAGGCTGGAAACCCGGTGATTTAGGATTTACCCCACAAGGAAAAGAAACGATTGAAGAGATTAAACAGACTTATTTTCAATCTCAAGAAGAGTCCCCTGGTGAACCGAGGTTCACTCAATATTGTAACTTCCTGAACTTAGATGAAGAAAAATTCAAAGAGCAATTTTCCTTTTCCATTTGGGAGAAGATTACAGGTTTTAATAGAACAGTTGTAGCAGATTCAGCTATTGCAGGAAGATATCATGTGATGACTTGTGATGAAGAAAATCATTTTCGGAATTATGCAATTGTTGAAAATGGAGTGATTACTTCAGAGTTGGTCATGCCTTTAACTCCTGAATTAAAAAAAGGAATGACTGGTTTAATAAAAACGTACGAAGCTGTACAAAATTTAGATCGATTTGATTCTCATCATTGTCCCATCATGGAATTTCAAACCACTCATGATGAACAAAATTATTTTCTACAATATCATCGAACGAGGGATTTTTCTCCAGTAGACTTCACTTTACAAAGAAGCCTAGAGGAAGGCGAGGCAGAAGTTCTGTTTGTACGCGGAGGAACTCCTAAAGAAGGAATTGTCTGTAAAGTTACAGTTCAATATGGTGGAATAAGAGAGTGGAATTTTGATGCAGATAACGAAGATGGATCATATGATTTTCATTGGAATCAGGTATGGCCGGAATTAATGGTCAGAAAAAGAAAAGTACAGATGATTGATGCTAATAACTTAAATTTTAGCCTGGATCAAATGGTAATAAATCACATTCAAAAATCAAAATTATTTAAGCCTCAAGTGTCTATAATCCACAAGCTTAAGGATATTTTAAGCGATGATAAAGATTGTAAGCAAGGAAAGAACTCTTATTTAGATTTACATATTACTTCAGATGGGCGAAGAGCTTTTGTAAAAAGAGTCTAGCTTTAACACAAATCATTATAAAAAAGAAAAACATTTCCTAATCATGACTCAATTCACCTATCAAGAACGCTTCAAGACTTTACAAGGAGTCTTTGACGAGTTTACAAATAGAACTCTGTTCGAACTGCAAAGCAGGGATTACTTTGACGAATTAGTGAGCCCGCTTCTCATCGGTAAGGAAAGCAATGTTTTTCTGGCCAGTAAAGGAAATGGCATAGTCATTGTGAAAATATATCGTATGCAGAACTGCGATTTTAACCGCATGTTTGAGTACATCAAAAAAGACCCGCGTTATGAATTCTTGCAGAAGCATCGCCGGCAGATCATTTTAGCCTGGACGCAACGGGAATATAAGAATCTGTTACGGGCGCAGAAAGCAAAGATACTGGTGCCGGAACCAATCACCTTCATGAATCATATTTTAGTGGAAGAGATGATCGGCGACAAAGAACCAGCGCCAATGCTGAAAGATACCACCCCAAAAGAACCGAGAAAATTCTTTGACCTGATTATTGAAGATATGAAGAAACTGTATGACCAAGGTTTAATCCATGGTGATCTGTCACCGTTCAATATTCTTAATTATAAAGAAAAACCTTATTTTATTGACTTCTCTCAAGCGACTTTGGTTAAGACGCCGAATTCAGAAGAGTTATTAAAACGCGACCTGCATAACATCGTGCACTTCTTTTCTAAACTAGGTATAAAGGAAAATGAAGAGAAAATTTTATATAGCATCACTAAAAAGGAGTAACCATGGACACAGATAATGAAAGTCAGGGTGATATTTCTTACGAACTGAAGATTCCGGAAGAACGTGTAGCTGTGCTTATAGGTGCTGGCGGAGCGACCAAAAAAGAAATAGAGCAGGAAACGAAATGCCATTTAGATATTTCTAAAGAAGGAGATGTCACCATAACCGGCGATGACGGCTTGATGCTCTTCACCATGCGGGAGATTGTTAGAGCTATTGCCAGAGGATTTAATCCAAAATTAGCGATGTTGTTATTGAAACCGGATTACTTATTAGAAATCATCGACATGAAAGATATCGCCGGAAAAAACAAAAGCACCATGGAGAGATTAAAAGGCAGAGTTATCGGCGCTGGCGGCAAGTCTAGAGCAGAGATTGAACGATTGACAGACACCCATATTTCTATCTACGGAAAGACTATCGGAATTCTGGGAGAGATGAACAATGTTTCTCTGGGCAGACAGGCAGTAGCGATGTTATTGCAAGGTTCTATGCATAAGACTGTATTTCAGTTTCTTGAAAAGAAGAAGAAAGAGATATTGTTTGGGTGAAGAATCTTCAGAAAAGTGGCTCTAGAAATCTTTTCCTTTTAAAATTTTATAAATATTTTATAAACCATCATTTACCACAATCTTTAAAAATAATTCATCCTCTCCCAGCTTCATGGCCGAAAAAAGCGCAGAAGAACTGGCAAAGAAGCAACGAGAGATTTCTATCGCTGAGTTCTTCGAGAAAAACAGGCATCTGTTAGGTTTTGACAACCCACGAAGAGCTTTATTGACTGCGGTCAAGGAAGCGGTAGACAACGCTCTCGATGCCTGTGAAGAGGCAAGAATCCTGCCAGAGATCACCGTAGAATTGATCCAGCTCAGCGAGACCAGATTCCGCATGATCGTTGAAGATAACGGCCCCGGAATTGTCAAGAAGCAGATTCCTCATATTTTTGCGCGCTTATTGTACGGTTCTAAATTTCATAAATTAGCAGCTACCAGAGGACAGCAAGGGATAGGTATCTCTGCGACGGTCTTGTATGGACAACTTACGACAGGAAAACCTGCGACTGTCATTTCCAAGACCGCAGCAAATATCAAAGCACAGATGATGAAGCTGAAAATTGATACCCAGACGAATTTGCCGCAGATCCTGGAAGAAAAAGAAACAGACTGGGAAGGAAAAGAGCACGGGACAAAGATCGAAGTTGATCTCGATGGCAGTTACATAAAAGGACGGCAGTCCGTCGATGAGTATCTGAAGGAAACAGCCATCGTCAATCCACACACAACTATTATTTATGTCACTCCAGAAGCACAGCAGATTATTTTTGCCAGATCCACTAACGAACTTCCTCCTGAGCCGAAAGAGATCAAACCTCATCCTTATGGAGTAGAACTGGGAAGGCTTATGAAGATGTTGGAAATTACCTCGGCTAAGACTTTACAACAATTTTTAACATCTGAATTTGTCCGTGTCAGTGTAAACATTGCTGATGAGATCTGTAAAAATTCTTCCTTACTATCTAAAATCAATCCTAAGCAAGTATCGCGAGAGATGGCCGAGAAGTTGTATGAAGGAATCCAAAAAACTAAAATCATGGCTCCCCCTACCGATTGTATCTCTCCTATCGGAGCGGAAGAATTAGAGAAAGGATTGCGCAAAGAAATCAATGCTGAATTTTATTGTTCCGCTACCAGACCTGCTGCAGTGTACAGAGGAAATCCATTTGTCATTGAAGCGGCATTAGCTTTTGGTGGGGAACAAGATGGAGATTCTGCCGTGCGCATCATGCGATTTGCCAATCGTGTCCCATTACTATATCAACAGGGAGCTTGTGCTATCACAAATTCCATCCAAAATACCAGCTGGAAAACGTACGGATTGCAGCAAAGCAGGAATTCATTGCCGGTCGGCCCATGCTCAGTATTAGTGCACATGACTTCAGTATGGGTTCCATTTACATCAGAATCTAAGGAAGCATTAGCTCATTATGAAGAGATTGTCAAAGAGATTAAATTAGCCTTGCAGGATTGCGGCAGAAAACTAGCTTCTTTTGTCAATAAAAAGCGTCGTATTGGAGAAGAAGAGAAGAAACGAAGTTACATCCAGAAATATATCCCACATGTCGCGGACGCCTTGAAAGAGATAGTAGGCTTCGATGAGATCAAAAAGAAAGAAATTGAAGATAATTTATATACTATGCTGGAGCAAGTCCGCGGTGAGTTAGAAGAGATAGGCATTGATAATCCTGATTATGATCCAGAACTGGCAAAAATCGGCCAGGATGAAAAACAACCGGAAGAAGCAGAGGAGGAGCCAAAGAAAATGAAAAAAACAAAAACTAAGGATGCATTTGGCGGTGATGATGATGAAGATGATGACTCTGATACAGAGGAAGAGCAGGAAACGTTGTTTTGATTGAATTAAGTAAAGGTTAAAAATAAAGTTAAATAAAATAATATCACCATGGCAAAGAAGAAAGAAGGGACGGAAGGGAAAGAAGTAATAAAGAAAATAGTAGGTATCGCTGATACCATGCAGCAGGAGATTAAAAAATTAAAACAGCCGCAGATAAAAATTCCCTTACGTGCCTTGAGCAACGTAGAATACGATGAAAAAGAAGGATATTTCAAATTATTGCCTGGCGTGAAAGAAAGAACGCTCACTGCATCTACTATCAAGACTTTTGCGCAGACATTGCGGATGATGGCCTTATCCAAGCAATTATTGGAAACGGAAGATATCGCTACCAAGAG
>Ga0080064_1000967_pt1 | contig 65621 bp, 29 predicted proteins | sample Subgrocontami54m_FD_69260 | JGI IMG/M metagenome (GOLD analysis project Ga0080064, IMG submission 69260) | Subsurface groundwater microbial communities from S. Glens Falls, New York, USA - GMW46 contaminated, 5.4 m (SPADES assembly) (version 2) ... | reverse complement strand
AGAACGAGATTCGCGCCCAGCTTAAAGGCATGAAGCGCGCCATCCAGGAGCTCGAGACGAAAGTTTATCCCGCGGAGCTCGTAGAGCTCACAAGCCGCAAACTCCTGCACAAGAACGGAGATATCCAGTTTACCCAGTATTGGGATTATTTCAGCAAGGCCGCGAAACTCAAGGGCGTTGATTACGCCAAATACGCGAACTTGAAGAGACTCGCGGATACCGTCGAGCTTGAGAAGGAGATCAATTTCAAACAGGCGGGCGAGGAGAGAGACGCCCTGATTAACGCGCTGGGCAAAAAGCTGCCAAAGCCGGAGCTTGAGAAATTGGTTCTTGAGGCGCTCAAATTCAAACAAAACAAAATCACCCCGGGCGCGTTTCATTATCAGTTGAGTCAGGTGTCCCAAGGCGCCGGCATTGACCCGCTTCAGTACAAAAACATCATTCTTTATTCCCAATACGTCGTTCTCTACGAAAGCATCGACTTGATCGCGATATTTGACGAGGTTGAAAACTTTGAGAACGAAATGAAGGAAAAATTCTTCACCAATGACGACCAGCGCGCGCTGTCGAAACTCGATCACTGCGTTTCGATCTTAAGCCAGCTTTTGGATACGACACTGACGAGCCGCGACTACGAATTTTTTGTGGCGAACCAAAGCTTCTGCGAGATGAGCAGCATTCAAGACCAGTTCGAGATTTTCGGGAAAAAATATCAGGTCCCTTATGAAACTTACGTTGACTTTCAGGTTTTGGAAACCGCGATCCCCGACGCCAAAAAGTTCTATGAGCTGGCCACGAAGCGAAATACGGCACTCATGCAAAACACGATCCTGCGCATGAAAGAGGAAAAAGTTCATGTCGCGGCCCTGATCACCGGAGGGTTCCACTCGGAAGGCATCTCGAAGCTGATGGACGAAGAAAAACTTTCGTATTTGGTCGTCATGCCCAAGTTTGACGAAAACTCCCCCAACCGCCCTTACATCGCGATCCTGACCCAAAAACCCAAAGAGTACGAAGAGGCGTTTAAGGATTCTGATTTTTATATCATGGCCGCGTCGTTTTTAGAAATAGGCGACAAGTCCTCGCTGTGGTCGATGGAAAAAAAGAGGGTCGAGATAAAAGCGCTGTTGGCGGTGCTTTTTGTTGAGGCGGGACGGTATTTGTCGTCTCGGGACCTGCCGAATGGATTGAAAACTCAATTCTTGGATGCCTATAGAGCCGCTTTTGAAGCGAATGGCAGGAAAGGGTCTATCCATCCTGACCTTTTAGAAGCGTGGGTGGGTGACATGAAGCTTCTTCGTGAAAAGGGCGCGCAAACCGTTACGTTCGGCGGGCAATCTTATCGCATTTACTACGACAACGAAGGAGAGATCAGCTCGATCGACTATCAGGCCGCCGCCGAGGAACGGTATGTCTCGATCAAGGCCGAGGACCTTCAAGCGATCAAAGAAAGCTTGAAAGCGGCCTCGGAGAAAATCGAATCGCTTGAAAAAAATCTAGGACTATCGAACGAACGCAAAATCGCATTGGCGGAAAAAGCGATCTTGATCAAGGGCAAAGAGAACCTCGACATTCATCACGTGCGTAAGGCATTTCAAGCGCTCAATGAGTCGATAAGCGGCGCGAATATGGAGGCCGTTTATGCGATAGCCGCCTCTAGACTGGCGGCTACGAGGCCATCCACACAACTCACCCCGGAACAAAGACGCGCCGCCAAAGAAGCAGTCTTGAAAAAATACGCGGTCAATCCAAAATACAACAAAACATTTCTTAAATATTCCGCCGAGACTTTGGAAACGCGATTAGCTCTCTTAAAAAATGAGGATATTTTCGCCAACACTTATACCTTGGCCCTTGCCGGGAAAAAGGGCGCGAAAAGTTTGCTGGATGCTTATGCGGCTCGTATCAAGGCGAGAAAAGAAAAAATAGAGAAAAAGATTCAGCCCCGGGAAGTCCCAGTCAAGCCCGTGGGCAAAAAACCTGCGCTATCTTTGGCGAAGAAAATCTATAACGTTTTGACACCGTTTAACTCGCGGCCGGCCACAAGATCCCCTGGCAATGGGTTTGCACGATTACATTTGGAAGCGCTTGAAAGACGCGAGTTAATGTCCGCTAATCCTCTTAATCCTTTTGTTCATGAAAATCAAGAGTCCGCGCTCTTCGCTCCGCTATTAACTTATAATGACACTTTGATTCAAACGCCGAATATATCCAACACAAATGCCACCGACGCGGCCTCGTCTTCTTTGGAGAAACTACCGGTTCTCGCGCATGATGCGGCATTGGCGGAGCTTATGATTGAAGGGCCGATGCCTTTGGCGCAGTCTTTAGCGGCTGCCACGCCTGGAGAAGAGGCGGCATCTCTTTTTATAGCCGGTTACAATGCCTCCGTTACTTCGGATGCGACGCGGCAATTTTTTACCCCGTTTTTTACGGATAGGGGAATCTCGGTTGCCACGGATGACGCTTTGAAAACGGATCAGGCCGCGATCGATGTCGCCGTCGAAGAAGGCAATCACATTTTAGCGACGCAATATTTCAATTTGAACGATCCGAACGATCCCGCCAACGGCGCCTTTAACAATGTTCTCGGTGACCCGACATTTGTGGTCCCTCGAGAAAATGGACTTGCGATTTTGGGCTTAATTCGCGCCCATGAGTTGACTAAAGACAGCGACCCGGTGCTGGCTCAGAAATTTTTAGACGGCGCGGTAAAAGCCGCCGATTATCTGGCGAGAATACCAGTGACGAATGGGCCCGGCACAGGCGGTTGGAAAGACCAGTATGATCATGCCACGGCGGTTCTTAATTCACAGTCACCGACCCAGACGGCAGAAGTCCTGATTGCGTACGGCAAATTGATGGATCAAGCGGGTTTTAACCCCGCCTGGTATCAAGCGATGAAAAACGGAGCCTTGCATCTTTTGAGTTTGAAAAATCCGGCGACAGGCCTGATTAACGGCGGCCTGGATGATATGCAGAATCCTTTGGATAAATACTGGTCTTCTGACAATGCCGGCGCCTGGCAGGCGGTCGTGGCGACAGCGGTACGGGCTAGGTCGGTGAGTGAAAACATATTCGCCGATCAAATGGACGCATTCTCAGACCAAATTTTAGCGGGTATTGAAAACAACCTTAAAGTAGAGGACCCGCAGAGCCCGATTGCGCCTGTTTGGTATCGTAATATTGATGGAAATGGTGTGCCAGAAAACCCGAATTTTCAGGAATGGATCAATTACGCGCCGGCATTCTTTGATCTGCCTGGTGCTACGATCGCGGATGTCGGCAATTGGATTCATGGACTTCAATTAGGGAATGGGGCTGTGGTGTGGGACAACGGTCCTCATGATCAGAGAATGTCTCCGGGTTTTTCATTTCAGGCGTCTTTGGTGTGGCAGGATTTGGGACAGGACTTCGCCAACCAGGCGGTTACATGGGTGGAATCCAGCGGCTTGCATCATCCGGACGGCGGTTATGTGGATTGGCAAGAATTTGTGACAAATGAAACGGCTCCGCATTGGCAGAGATTCATTGATACTTCGTTTTATGCGATCGCGGTGCATAGCGGCGGTTATTTCTTCGGCCGCGACCTTTCTCTTCGCTTGGATGGTGACACGATTCAGAAAATAATCAATCTTGGTATCGTGGACCCAGGCCAAAGTTTTGAGAAGAATATGGGGGACTTAGGAAAAGTCCTATTGCTGGATCAAGAGCTTCAGGCAGCGGATGATGCTACTAAAGCCAAGTTTTTTGGAAGATTCAAACCAGTGGCTGTTCCCGCGGAAGGTCTGGCAAACCAGCCTTATTTTGATACCCTTCAAAAAATTGTCGATCCAGAAACCTACGATCAAGCGCAATTTATCAGTTCGTTCACTTCGGATCCATTGGCTTCAACCACGATCCCGAATATCATCCAGCAGGCAATAGACAGTGGAGATTTGCAGTTTACCTATTTTGCAGGAAACGAAGGGTCTTTGGCGATCAAACAAGAGTTCGTGGATGCTTTGGCGCAAGTGTTGCCTCCGGGAATCAGTTATATTTTTCTGGAAAATAAATTTGGGAAACAGGTATTCGTAACCCCTTTCAGTTCTCTGGATCAGCTTAATAGGGATTTCTTTACGCAGGTGGATGTGACGCCTTATCGGGGTGAAGGGTCTCAGGATCTATTGGTCAGCGTGCTTTTCAACGACGCCGGAAATGACCAAAAAACACCCGGTGTCAAAATAGCCGCCGTGAATGTGACACAAACCAATCAAGCCTCTATCAAAGCCCCACCGGCGAATATTTTCGAGTTGGTTCAGGACGCCAACGGCTCAAGCCGCGTGACGATCATCATTGCGGATACCATCAAGGATTTTCTGGACCAGGTAAGCAACATACCCGCCGCGGCGAGGAACACGGCTCTTATCCGTTTTCTTTCGGATGGAGAGGAAGTGCGCGTCGTCAAATTAAGTGACATTGATCAATTCCTCGGCAAATCTTTACCGGATATCGTTCACACGAGTATTGGTGATTTCCTCGTCAACAATCTGGCGCAGAGCAATCTTGGCGCAGGCAAAGGCTTGGCCGAAAGTTTTCTTACCGCAAGCCCCGACCCTCTGGATGACCAGGCGGCAACTTATGACAACGGGATTTTAGTTATTGATCTTTTACTGGAAGGCCGGTCCGTAGAAGCCGGTAAAATTTTTCATTTTTTCACAGACGCAATTCAAACCGCGCGGGACGCGAACGACACTTTTATCGGTTTTCAGAATTTTTATAACACCCAACAGGGCGGTGAATCTATAGAGCCCACCGTCACTTTAGGTCCAAACGCCTTTGCGGCACTGGCACTCATTAAATCAGGGAACCCCGCCGAACAGGCGAGAGGCATTGAGGCGCTTGATACGATCGCCACGAAGTTTCCGAGAAACGGCGGCGGGGTGGCGAAAAATGCGGGAAATTCTCTGGCCGGAAATCCCGTCGTCACCGAAGAAAACGCCGTTTTATTTTCACTGCTTAAGACAGCCCTGGCTCTTCCGGACGGCTTCCTGACCGTTGACCAACAAGAGCGGTTTACGGCCCTGCATCAAAGCGTTGAAAATTTTCTCCAGTCGCGATTCACCGGCGGGCCAAATGGTTTATTCACAAAGGCCTTGAATGACCCGCAATTTACTTTGGATTCCCAGACGAATATGATCATGGCTTATGGCGATAACATTGCCGCGCTCGGCACTTTTTTGCAGAATCACGGCAGCAGTGTGCAAAACTTTATCGCGGCGATAGAAAATAATTTTAAAGTGCCCGGCAAGGAGGTTTTTGACCAAAAGCCGCTGTCGGACGCCAGGCGCCCATCGGGGGTGTTGATCGAATTCAGCGCTCAAATGGCCGTGGTTTATAAAATGGCTGGTCTTTCACAAAAAGCGGATGATGCGATCGCCTATCTTGATCAATTTCAAGTGGATGGTGGATACAGACAGAGTGAACCTGAACTTGTGGGCTTGCGTATTGATCCTGATAATCCTTTGACGATCATCCAGGGAAATGTCGCGCACGCGGCCTCGACGGCCTGGATAGGGTTCGCGAAGGCGGGATTCAACCCCCTGGATTCTTCCTTCTTAAACATCTCCTCATTCACGACAACCATTGATGTCGGCGCTCTGGGTCCTCACACGGTTGATGCTCAGATTGTCTCCCCCGGATTCAAATCCGAAGATCCAGTCCAGATCGGGACCGTGAATGTCACGACTACTGCCGCGAGCCTTTTTAAGGCCGTGGTGAATGATTTTAAGAACGAGCTTCAGAACAACAATACGATCACTGCGGCCGAGCGGCAAACCATCAATCAGCTTATTCACAACATCACAGGGGTGGACATTCTCCAAACGGATTTCAATAATCCCGCCAATCAGAGCCTGCTCGACAATCTGGCGCTTAATCATTCCGAGCTCTTTTATGACGTGGATGGTCCGCGCGATCCGAAGAAAGCAGTTGAATTTTATGCTTTGGTGGTGCGTTTGCATGGAGCCATAGGGGATTCACCGCTGGCGAACGAGCTTCAGGTGCTTATCCAAAATTTATATAGCATCGATTTTTCAAAGCCAGCCGAGAATTTGACACTTTCCGAGATCATCCGAATCACGCCGACAACGATCTTCAATATTGTCCCCGGGGTGTTTGAAGTTAAATTCTTTGTGAATGAGACGGATCCTGCCAAAACGGTGCTATTCCAAGAAACTTATATCCGCTTCAGGGATTTCTTCAGAAGTCCTCAAGCACCAGCAGGGTCGGTCCAACTTTATGCGCAGATGACGGGGATTGACTTTTTAACGCCTGATTCAATAGCTAAGGAAGTGGTTTTCAGCGATCCTAAGAATGGTTATGCCTTTGATGAAAACGAGAATCCTCGGGACCCCGAACAAATCGCGCAGGCTTTGCCGGACGTATTCGCGTTAATCAGCGCTCTTCAAGGAGCTACGACCCAGCAGCAGGCCTTCTTCAGAAAACTAAACTCAAACTTTGTAGGCGCGCTGGACCTGACAAACCCAGCGTTTGTAAAAGCTGTGTTCGACACGATCTTAGGGTCAAAATACACAACGGCTTCCAACTATTTGGACACAATTTCTGCGGTTGCCGTTTTCATCAATCATTTCAACGGTCTTGATGACGCGACAAGAAACAAAATCGCGCCGTTACTGGATGCCGGCTCCATCCCACTGACAGCGGACAACAAATTAAATTTTGATGAAATCACTTTCCGCCGCCTGTTGGACGTCGGAGTTGTCGTCGTTGGCAAAGAGCCGCAAGACATTATAGATGACTTCATTCGTTTTCTGAGAGGCGAACAGGTTGACGAGAGGACGCTTGCCACTCTGCTTTCCGTGACTTACTTGCCGGGAGGCGGTTTGACGCAGAATCTTCAGAATAAGCCTGGTTTGGCTTCCATCGGATCAAACGATGGTATTCCCTCATACGCACCTTTTTTTTCCGATGACCTATATCGGGCTGAAGTTAAGATGGGCCTTCATCGCTTCCCGGCAAATGGCGCCCCCACCGGAGGCGGAGCCCCTATATTGGATACCAGCGAGCGCTATTGGCTTCCGGATCTGGTCGGGAAAATACCGTACCCTTCTACCTACGATGAGGTACTCAAATTCAAATTAGAGAACGTTGAATTACAATTGCTTTTTCAGGCTTCCGGTGTCAATCCTAAAAAAGGCACTTTCCGACTGTGGGTCACGATTTTCCACAACGAAGGCGGGGTCACGCATGAGTTCGTGGATTTAGCCTTTGAAGACATGGACAACGTGGACATTCAGTTTGTGCGGGAAGGGGACTATCTCGTTGTCCTTGTATACAAAAAGGATGAGAAGGGCAATTATACGAATCAGACTAAAACTCACGTTATCCATCTGGACAAAGTCGATGAGAAAGGAAAATTGATAGAGATGGTTCTGCCGGGGATGCCGAAGAAAAACGAAAAAGGCAATATCGTTATCCCGATTGAAGGCGCCGTCATCGAAATCAAGCCAACAGAGCTTACTAAAGTGCCGTCCGTGCAGGAGGCGCGCGCTGAAGCCAAAGCCGCCGTTGAACCCAAAGCCGCAGCCGAGCCGGCAGTTTCTGAAGTCGAATCCGGCGGACAGATCTCTTCCAGCGGCGCACGTCTGGCGGATGTTTCCAGAAGAGATTTTTTAAAAGCCGCGGGAGCCGGTGTCGCGGCTCTGGCCCTTTCACTGCCACCCAAAGCCGCTGCGGTTCAACCGCCTTTGACCGTGGACCAAGCGTCTCTTATTTTCTCAGACTCGAACCCGTCAAAAATCAGCGAGCTTAAAAAGAAAATCTTCGACTTAAAATATAGCCGCATAAAATTGCTGCTTTCTTTGGCGACCTCGTATTCATTCCGGACACGCGATCTGCAGGGGTTTGATTACATCAAAGTAAATATAGACGGTAAAACCGGCCCAGCCATCAAAAAATTCTTCGCGAAGGATCTGAAAGGCGAGGACCTGGATGCATCGAAAAAAATAAATATCACCAAAGCCATTCTCTGGTCCAGGACCAGCGGCGGCTCTTACCTGATCGCAAACCCAAGGGGGGTGGTGGAATACATGCAGGATCCGGATCCCGATAAAAATTTTATGCCTTTCAAAGTCTGGATTTTTAAAGATCAGGGCGGCGGAAACGCGCCTTCTACCCTCGCGGCGGTAAAGCCAAAATATCTTATCTCGAAATTGGATTATGACGCGCTTAAAAAATTGGTTCTTGCGAATAAGCTAAAGCCGCAGAATCTGGTGCATGACGAAAAAACGGATCAGTATTTTGTCTATTCGGCCAAACCGCCTATCCGGCCGGAGCTTATTGGTAAAGAAGGTTATTTTGTGCCGGTAGAGGTGGGTACGTTCAACGTTGTCACGGGTAATCCGGTGATGGTCGGGGCAATGGGATTGACGCCTAGACGCGGACTTCATTATTCAATTGAAGATTTAAGATTTGACAAGATGCGGGACAACGTCCGAAATCTGTCTTCACTTTATTTTTACGGCGGGTATATGGGACCGGGGTCGATGCATCTTAAAGGAGATTTACTGGACGTCTATTACGGGCCCGGACCCAGAGAACTTTTTCAAAAAGAATTGCAGACCAAACTGAATACGCGGCATGCCATTTTTGACCGTCTGCCCATAGGTGAAAAAATTGAAGGTCGCAATGAGCTTCGGCAATCTATCGATATGCTCTCCAAGCAGATGATCATTCCGGCAGAAGACCCGGTCATACGCCGTCTTGGGGTTTCGGACGTCACCGAGAAGCCGAAAATCGGAGAATCCGGATATGCGCCCACCAAACGCGAAGTCTATGAAGAATTTGAGCACTATCTGAATAGAACCATCGAAGAAAAAGACGAAGACATCCTTCTCGAAGGCCTGGAAAAGCTTGAAAAGGCTTCTGTATCAGGCGTTGAAGGTGCGAGACTGGCCACACGAAGAGACTTTCTCAAAGCCTCGGTGCTTGCCGTCGCCGGCGCTTCCCAGATTCTGAATCCGGCTTTCGAGACTCAAGCAATGGCCCAAAAGCCAGTACCCGCTGCCATGAGACAAGCTCGGACCGCCGAAAAGGGACGAGTGTATGCAGACAGACGGGTAACCGAAGTGCAGGGCGTGCCGTCCAAGAGCCCGCACTGGAATATCGGAGGCACGTTCAAGGATTATACGCCTCTTATCGTGGAATCGACTGGCCCGAATGGCCAGTTGATCAGTCCAGACAAGGCGGGCAGGAAGTGGATCATGGTCCGAGACAAGAAAGGTCATTTCCTGTCACTGGATGTGCTGAACCGTTCGGGTCAGCTGATCTATTCATTCACCGGCAATGTGCGCATGAATGGAAAGCCCACAGAAGAATATTTCACGATACGGAACAAACATATGGCGCATCCGGTTAGCGGTGCCGAGATTCCCGTGAGCGGCGAAGTGAGCAATCCGCTCACGGAAAAAGACATTATCCAGGCCGATATCGCCACGCGCATCGTCCGCCCCGATGCGGTCAAAAATTATCCGACCGGTTCCATCTCTTCCGGCATCAGTGGTCGTAGAGGTTTTAGGATCAATGAGATCAATCTCGAGCAACGCAAGATGAATCCGAACGGCTCACCGTCGGACGTTTTTGATGATAATTTTACTTTTTGGACGGCGGATTTTGAACAGCGCATCATCACCGGTGAGACGCGGGATCACACCGTAAGCGAAGTTCGCACATATCTTAAAAATTTGGAGGGCAAGATCCTTTTTGTGGACGGCCGGCCTCAGTATACTTCGAGACTTGAATACAACATCAAACCGCTTCTTCCAAACGGCAAACCTAATCCGAACGGCGGCTTTTTGGTGGCGGCATTTTATCAAAACAAGTCCACCGGTAAGAATGATATCGCGGTGTTCAAACGTTATGAGACGATCCGTAACCGGTCCGAACAGGAGACTTACGGAGAAGAGCTTTACAGCGATACTGTCTTATTGAAGGACGGCAAGATCGAAGGTTCACAGTTTCTTTCTCGCAGTTATTTCTTGGGGTATACTGCCCGCGGGACCAAAGGCGAAGACCCGCAAAGGGTCATGCATAAAAAGGAATTTCAACGCGACGCAAACGGCTTGATCCTCAAAACTGAACGTAATTCGGACGGCTCACACAAGACTTTTTCAAAAGCCGAGACGGAGCACATGGATTCGAACCGCGATGATCCGGTAACCGTCAAGCTCTTGGAACAAGACCTTTCTAGGGACACGATTGAATACTTTGGGCCCAATGGCCTCGGGATGGGATCCATCGTCTATGAGCCGAAGCATGGCGTCTCCAAAGTCACGATCGCGCACAGGCCTTTTGAAAAATCCAGGGAGCATCTTGCGAGTCAGAAAAGTTATCATGTCTTTGCTCCTCCAGGAGTCGGAATAAATGTGGGGAAGCCTTTGCGTCTGGAAGATTTTCTTAAAGACGCTACTAAGAATATCCAGTTAGCCGAAGAATCCGTGATTTCAGGCCATGACCAAGATAACAACACCGTGATCAAAGAGACCGAATATAAATATGTACAGGGTGAGGCCCGTCTTAAACTGGTCCGGTCTAAAACTTACAACGATAAAGGGCATCTTTTAAGCATCGAAATAGAGGGCGAAGAAAAAACGATAGTCGAACGAAACCTACTGACAGGTTATGAGACACGAACCAAATTTAGGTTTAATCCCGAAGAATCGAAGAAAAAGCAAGAGCCGGTATATGACATTCGTGTTTCCAAAAGCGTGGAAATCGGGCGTCGAGAGGGATTAACGGTCGTAGAATTTGAAGATTTTATTTCTCATACGAACCGGCAGGATGTTTATAACCGCATGGGCTGGTTGGAGGAAAGCAATTTGAGAGACGAAAACGGAGATATTTTCAGGCAAATCGAGGTTGCCTATAAAAGAGCGGAGGAAAAAACAAGGACCGCGTGGGCTGCCGGCAATGACCGCGTGAAAGTTCAAAATACACCCAAATGGGTCAGCCAATTCGTGAATTATGAGGACAATCGCTATGCCGTGGCTTTATTGACGGAAGATAATAATACGACCGTCGATCGTTATGACGTTATTTCGGGAAGAATTCATCAAAAAATCATTAAAGAAGATGTCACCGTGCAATTCCAATATGATTGGGTGGGGCATCTTTTATCCGTCAACACTTATTACAAAGACACTTTGGTCAAAGAAGCCAAGATTTTAGCGGAGGTCAAGGATGCGAACGGACAGGTCGTTGGCTACCAGACCCACACTAAAGAGTTTTTGTTTAATAAAGAATTTTATGAACAATATGATCTATTCGGGGACAGCTTACAAAGTATCGAACCGGATTCTTCCAAGGAAACAGCCCAGGTCGCGGAATTTCTCTACGAAAAGTATAAGAGAATTTTGGGCGGGAATACCAAGCTTTATAAATGGGACGCCCAAAAACAGGCCATTGATGGCCCCGTCTTAATGGATTTAAAAACTTCTACCGCATTTCATGATGCGGAGGGAAATTCAGTGTCGTTGGTGCATGATGAGATAAGCGGTCTTTACTATCAAGAATCGAGAGACGCCGCGGGGAGAATTAAGTTTAAGTTGGGGGGAAACGTCAAAGAAGAACAGTTCGAACCCATCTACATTGAAATCCCTGAGTATCAAGGTCTTTTAGGCGCATTTGGCATCGGGACCAAAAGTTCAATGTACGAGTACGTCCCCCATAAAACACTGGAAGATTATCGCAAAGAAACGGCGATCAAAGAAACGGTTATCTCGACGATCATGCGGGAAGACGAAACAGAGCTGGCGGTCGAGGACCCTTTAAAAATTACCGAAAAGGATCTCGAAAATGCCGTCTATGTAAAATATCAATCCCATAATTTAAAAACAAAACTTTATTGGCAGGAAATCAAAGATCAGCGAGGGCGCATTATCGCAAAGTACACCGGTGATTATGACGAAGCGGCCAAGCAGTTTAATCCTTTAACGATCGAGATTCTGAAATACGAAGACAATATACAAGGTCTTTTGGGCATTGCGAATCAGAGCGCGGCCTACGCCTGTCGACCGGGCCTCGTCCTCTCCGGTTACAGCAAGGAAGTCCCGATCATCGAGTCTTATCTTTCGGATGAAAAGGGCAAAAAACTCAGCGCGACGGATGCTTTTAAGAATGGGAAAACGACCCTGCTTTATCAATACGAAATCAAGGCCAGAAAACTGGTTTGGCAAGAAGAGAAAGACAATCAAGGAGTGCTTATCGCAAAATATAACGGGATAGTGCTTACAGAGAATGATACGGCCAGAGGTTTAAAGAAGGGTGATTTTAGAAGAATCACGGTTGAAATTGGCGAGCCTCAGGGGATTTTGGGGTCGATTTACATTTCGGCCATTAGCCGCAGTTATGTGTTTACGTACGTTCCGGATAAACCTCTCAAGGATTACCGCGCAGACAATGCCTATATTAAAGCCGTCATCATTGATAAGAACGGCAAACCCATGGTCGATAAAAAGGGCAACCCCATCTATTCTCTTGACGCGATTCAAGACAATGGGACGGTGATCTATGAATATAAAAATAATAAGACAAAATTAGTTTGGCGGGAAGTCAAGGATAAGAGGGGATTGGTCGTCCACCGTTATGACGGTGATGTTATTCAAGACCCGGTAACCGGTGAAGAAAAATTTGTGACTAAGCTTGTCACGGATTTCGAATATTCAGGTTTATCGGCTGTTTTCAATTTAAGCACCAAGGGTATTTTATATGAAGCGACTCCGGACGGCCAAAAAATGGGGCCGTCTATCGGCACTTCATTTATTCTTGATAAACATAAAAAGAGGGTCAATTTCGACCAATTCAATGTCTATGATGTATTCGATGAAAAAGGTGAAATCACATATCAGGGCGAACAGATCTATAAAGAAAATGATATTCAAGGGACCGTGACGATGCATTATCGCGAAACCAAAGACAATCGCGGACGGTTACTCATGCGGTCCGAAGGTCATCTCCAAGATAATGGCGACTTTGATTTTGACCTCAACAGGTACGCTTTTTTTGATACAAAAGACGATTTATCGGATATTGATATTCCTAGAAAAACGATTATTACGATCAACGACGGCGGAAAGGAAAGAGTCGATTCCGTGTCCAACCGTACTAATTTGGATCCCAATGGTAATTTGTATTATTTAGTTAAACAAGGTTATGGCGTAGATATTCCGGGAGGGATTAATTACGATAACCTTGAAAGAAATTTGAATCTTCTTTTTAGCGTCGATGGCTTTGAATATATAATCAAGTCGTGGAAAGAAGTAAAAAATAATCGCGGGTGGATTGTTGCCACCGTCGAAGGCTACCCCAAGCTTGACAAGGATTATTTCCCCTATCAAAAAGTTGAAGAACAGGAAGATGGCACAAAATTCTCGCAAGATCATGAAAATTTTCTCCCTAAATATATTACTTTCTATGAGGGGTATAAGGTTTCTTTTCCGATTCTTACGAAAGGCAGCACCTACATGTACAAGTATGTGCGCATTGATCAAAAAAAAGATAAAGTCTATGCGCAAACTCCCGGCGAGTATAAACACGATGCCCCATTGGCGGTATCGGACAATTTAAGATTCAAGGCGGATAAAAACAGGACGTATCTTTTCTATGATGTTAGTGATCGCCGCTATGGGGGCTCCTTGCAGCACAGAGGATTTCGCCTCGACGGACGGCCCTATTTTGATGAATATAAAGGAAAGCCCGGAGAACCGCAAGTACTTCGCATGTATTATACTTCCCACACTCTCCCTGAATACACTCTTGGCATTTCAGGAAGTCACGAAGAGGCATGGCGTTACTTCACTCATGCGGTAGTCCATAGAAATAATCACCGTTACATAATTATTACCGAATTAGACGCGGTGGATAGCCAGTGGACCAAAAATATTTCGATAAAACCAAGTTGGGCTGTTTACAAAGATGGAATCTTTTTAGCCAAATCAGATAAATGGGAATACATGACAGAAGAATACCGCGCTTCCTGGAATTGGAGGGACCATCTCGGAAGCAGTCTCTTATCAAGGTCATTAAACGCAAGCAGCCGGGCGGCCGGGCTTCACATGCCGACCATGCAAAAAAATATAGAGGAAGCACTAAGCGTGATTTCTCAAGCGCAATCGGAAGGAAAAATTAAGGAGATAGGACAAGTTGAATTGCCTCCTAAATTCAAAGAAGCGCAAAAATTGTCGTCAACGGCACGTATCACACGCTGGGCAGCCGAGAGTGCTTGGGTGGGTGGAATTCTATTTGCTATCTTAGGGGCTGAGGTAACCATTTGGCAGTTGTTGAAGCGCGGGGTAAAGCCCCTCAACTTGAATACCGCGAGTTTTGATGAATTAAGACAGATTTTTTCTCCTACGGACGCGTCCTCTATTATTTTTTATCGCAATCAACACGGTATTATTCGTGATGTAAATGAAATACAGAATTTGCTTCGCTGGACCAGTTTAGACCGGGTTCGTCATAAGATGACTATATCCTCATCCTCACCCTCTGACATCAATGACACTCAAGTGGAATCCTTAAAGCAGGGGGCAAGGCTGGCGGTATACGATACGAATCCGATTCTTCAGCCTATCTCCGGGCAGATCCACGGTCTCATCACGAACGGATTCTTAACCGAGTCAGAGGCAAGCGGCATCATCCTTAATTTTTCAAATAGCTTATTGCCGGGAACGATGGCTGAGGAAGAAGTGAGACTGCGCTTGTTGCAGGAACTCTATCGACAGGTTTATTGGGATCCTGAGTATCGTTTAAAGGAACCGGTACGGGGAAAATTAAGGGAAGGCATTGTATCCATTTTTGAAAGGGTAGGTCTGGATCCAACCCAATATGATAACAACTTTTATATCGAAGAAACTTTAAAAAGAATAGCGTCACAGCCGCCTTCCGCGGGTGTTTCGGGATATCAGGACGAAGTTCAAGTCCTTAATAACGGTTCTGGGTTGTGGGTCGTCGCGCATCGGGGTCTTGATTGGCGCGTGATGGCGCTTGAAGATTATGTTCTAAATAAAGTGATCCTCCCGAGACTCGTGCCATTTTTCGCGACGAATGCGCCTGTTGTCAGGTGGTATGCCCGAGAGATTAAGTCAAAGCTCAATGCCGGCCAATCTCCACGTGATATCCAAGTATTTCTTAATCGGCATAGAGAATTTTGGTATCAGGTTTTGAAAGATCAGATTGACCTAAAACTGGAAAGCATGCGTGATCCCAGAATCATGGGTTTGGCATACGAAGACCTCGCGAAGAAGCAATGGAAGTTTCTTTTGACTTGGGAAAATTGGAACGATCTTTTCCGTTATATTTTGGGAGAATCAGATCTTGAACTGGATCGGAAATTACCCGCAGATAAGCGTCACCAAAATTTTGATGCTGATCAGGCCAAAGCCGCGGGGTTATTGGAGCGCGTTAGCCAGGGAATGTTTCTAAATAACGCTGGAGAGACAAGAAAGATATCCACAGACGAAATCCAGACACTTGTTGAAGAAAATTTCAAGCCGATTGTAACAGGAGTGCAAGAGCGTTACGGAATTATAAGAGTGGACCGCCAGAAAGGAGAAGCGGGATTTTGGTTATATCTGGCTAAAATAATTTTCTCCAAGCGATTTTGGAATACTCCGTATGCAAAAACTACTTTAAAAGATTGGAGGGCCTCGTTTTTCTGGTCATCGGTTACAGGTTTATCAGTTGGGTTTGCTTTATTTATTGTTCTGTTCCTTTCCTCGACGATTATATTTATGCCGATTCCCTTCAGTGTCCCATTCTTGGGGTATTTACCTCCGTGGACGAAATTTATGTTTATCGCGCTATCTCTTTTACCTCTTCCTGATATGTTTTTCTTGACCTTTTTTGGAATCGCCAATATTGGGAAGGGAATTGTGAGACTTTATGTGGGTCAAAAATACCGGTTCTCGGAGGCAAAGACGTTTGAACAGGCGGTCCAACTTCTTAGGGGTGAACAAAACAAGGCGGCCGGACCCAGAGAATTCTTACCGGGCCGATTGGATAAGTTTAAAATAATTGTGGACGATTGGTACGACGATATTTGGTTAACTAGCGAAGAACATGAAAAGTTGAAAAATGCGATTCAAGCAGAAAATTTTGATGAGTTGATAGCGGTCCTAAAGAATCTTTCTCTGGATGAAACGAAAGAATTCTTTAAAAACTGGGTGAATAAACGCTATCGAAGGGATATCCCCGCTGAGCCAAAGAATTTATCAGAACTGCGATCTGTAACATTTCAAGTTAGTGGTTTTAGTGAAAGTCCCCGTTTTCCTTTTAGCTCTGAACTAAACAAAATACCCAGCCCGGATGTAAAACAGACAAGGTTAGGAATGCTGGCGAGCTCATATCCGGGACAGTATGAAGTACTTCTATCACGGCTAAAAGACCGCCAATTAATTACACCTGAGCAAGAAACAGAACTTGGGTTACTTGTTAATGATTCTGGACATGTTCTTTCAAGTTTCTTCGGCAGTGACGATAACACGCAAGCGTCTATAAAGGAGATAGAAGAATGGGCCAACATGAGATTACAATCCGGTTATCCGAATATAAAAGGCGCTTTAAAAGCCAGGAAAGTGTACGAATATTATATCCAAAAATTTTTACCGGTAGCTTCTGACGCTGAAGTACAAAAGCTGCTGGATGAGCGGCTGCAGTTTGTGATGGTCCACGACCAGGTTGCTCAAAACATCTTAAAGTTTCTGAGGGCATCTTTTAAAGACGATCCTTCTCTGAAAGAACTTTCTTTAAATGAGTATATGGCCAGAATGGCCAATGGTACGCTTACTTTTCCGAGTGAAACGGATACGGTCAAAATGACGGGAATGACTCACGCCGTTGCCAAATGGTATTTGGAGTTTTTGGTGAGGAATCGTGTCATGTTGCTTTATGGAGCAAAATTTGGCAAAGCGGATATTCATGATGCGAAGTACACCAGTTGGATGGGGTCTTTTCTTAATATTCGCGGCGAGGTAATCATGGCGCTTGATTGGGATCATCGGCATCGCATGGAAGAAATGTGGGAATTACCGAGCGTGATTCGTGAATTTGAACTGAATCCCCGCCTTGCTTTAGCGCCATATAGAATGGAAATATTTACAAGACCGATTTCAGCGGTCGCGGATAATATGGGGCTTTTTGAGGAAGGTTGGCTTGGCGGTGAGCAACCTGTAAAAGCTGAGATCGGAGCTCTTGAATTTTATGGAAAAGGGTTCCTGAGAAGTTCGGCGATGGATGAATTTGAGGGGCTGACAGATGAGTATGTCGCGGAGGACGCCGAAACTGCTGTGAGAGCTATGACTTTTGGGGCGACGACTACTCAAATTAACGCGTTGACTACCGATAAGGGTTTATCCAATCAATTTGTAGAGGCTCTAAAGCCGCTTAGGAAATGGTCTGGCGATTCTTCGGAGGCTCTTTATGGCGTAACGCCTCAAAAATTTCTATTGAGCCCATTTGTTCATTGGACTAAAAAAGTTGACGCTTTGGTTAGTTTCGGATTTTACCTTAAGAAACCGTCCGTTGTTCGTGTAACCACACTTGTTTTGGTAATTTTTTATTTTCTGTCGCTTAATCCCTGGTTTGGTTTGCCATTTGCGATGTGGATCAATAGCGTTATCCTCTCACAAGCGATTGGTTATGGAGCCTGGATGGTTTATGTGGACCGGTATGGTTGGATAAAGGGTAGTTTATATTATGCGAAAATTATGGTCACAAAAGTACTTCCATTTGCCACCGCGATAACACCGCAGTACGCGAATGCAGTTAAAAAAGGCTATAAAAAAGATACTCGGTTTATAAGAACTGGTGGCAAAGGAGGTCCGCTTGCACGGGCTATTTTTATGGAACTTTATATTGCAGGGCAATATAGCATTGTTCGGGGCGTGGTGTTATCTCTATTGGTGTTGTTAGCCCCTTTTGATCCTATCAAATTTTTTATTTGGTCACCACAAATCGCGACCGTGTTTAGTTGGTGGATGGGACCGTTTTTGTTTAACCCTTCGTTTACTTGGCGTGAGAAAATCCAAACGTTCGGGTATATCGTATTGCTCAGTCCTTTGGCCGCACTCGTGGACGCCGCAAATAATATAACTCGTCTTCTTACTTTGTTTATGCTCGAGGCCAAGTCCATTTCGCGTTTACTGGGTGTCGATAGGAAGATTTACAATCGTGCCGTCAAGACGCGTGAAGCCGCGATGGCCATTGATAAGATCGTAAAAGATAACGAGAAAAATGGGATTAAAATTCCCAAAGGGAGCCTTCTCGAACAAGATTTAAAAGAGATGACGCGTTTGGCTAATGAAATACGGGACTATGTGGGTGTTCAAACCGCTAATTTTACACCGGGTATTTATAATACATTGGGTTCTATGATGAAAGGAAAATCTGGTGATAATCCTTCTATTGTCCATCTTTGGAAAGTAAATTCTAATACTAAAAATCTGAAAAAGGTCATACAGCTTTATAAGAATCGCGGAGGCTCGGATGAGGTGCTCTTCGATGAAATGGAGCTTACTCCCCTTGACCGTGTTTACGTGAAAGGGCTCTACCATCGCTTTTTGGAATACGACCCCTCCAGTGCCCTTAGAATCAATGATAACTTTTTCCTCTCTTCCACGTTAAGTCCTGCGGACAGAGACCAAAAGCTAGGCCGGGTAGATTACCGCGATCTCGCCAAAGACTCTGAGAACGCTAAGGCCGCTTCGGGAGTGGTATTGACCCAGCTTCCTTTGGACGGTGGTCTTGGGAAAAACGTCCAACGGGCTAAGTACAAACGCCAGATCTTGCAGACTGACGAGGGCCTGGGAGCCAAGGGAACGGATCTTCACTTCGATGTACCATTCTTGGGTAAGGATTCTCAAGGCCGACAAATTAGCCGCACTAAACTGCTCAGCATTGCGGAGATCAAGCTGCTTCGGGCTATCCATGATAGGACCAAGTACACAGGGATGGTTTATAACCCGCTTGTGAGCTCTGACTCCTTACCCTCTTACGAAAGACTCTTCCAAAAACCTTATTTAGTAGATGCCGTGGATGACACACTTAAGACGAAGAGAACCTATGAACAAATAGCCGGAGAACTTGGAATCAGGCTTCCGGATCTTGTCGCCGAGCGACCCATTCCCACCGTTGACAGACAAACCCGGAAATTAAGCAAAGCAATGACATTTCCCGGCGGCCATGGACGGGCGGGTGTTTATCTTTTGTTTGGTTCTTATGAGAAGACTTTGCCGGAAGATGGTAGGACCTACATCAATGCCTTCTTCAATGGAGACGGTGTCTCCAATGCTCCCAATGAAATAATCGTGGGTTGGATGAAACGAAGCAACGTCCCGATCATCATGATCACAACGGAAAAGACGCCCATTGACAAAAAAGGGGGCCAATTGGGACTGCAAGTCTTACCGGACGGTAAAACCAGGCCACAGATGATGGAGCTCGCCCAGGCCAGGGCCCAAGGTCAGGAAGCGATTTTTATGGAAGCAGGATTGCCCGGGGGATTGGGAGAAGCAAGACAGCAGGATTTTAATACCAATGTCGCTTTGGTGAATGATTCGGTATTATCGCCCCTTTTGAAAGAGCTCGTTCATCGAGGGATTATGTCTGAGGATGAGCTTGCCAAGATCGTCAGCCCTGACTTGATTCCAAAAGCTCCTGAGAAGAAAGGCGGCAGGGAATATCAGCCGCTTGAAGGAGCCATCGGTTCGGCCCTTTTAAATCTCAATGCCTTCTTTGAAACAAACGATCGCGCCCGGGCTCTGCTGAAAGAGAAGGGGATCCCCAAACTTTTAAGAATTGTGTACGTGACAGCCCAAGACAGAACGCAGTTTTTTACCCCCATCAAAAACTCCTTTGATTTTTGGTTCCAGAACTTCACTGATTACTACACGGTTGATACCGTTTACTGGAGGCTTGAGGACACCAGCAAAGAAACCCAGCCACTCGTGGATATCCCGGGACAGTTGACACCTTTTTTAAGCGGAGCGGACATTTACTACAGCGAAGTGAAATACCTTATTGACTCTTTTGGGAAAAGCACTGGCGCCAGGGATTTAAAATCCCTTACCATCGTTGAATCCCAAGTGATTCTGGACTTAAGAGTCCGATTCCATCAAGCTGAAAAGAAAGTCAAAGCGGCTGAATCCATGCCTTCGCCTGATCAAGCCCAAATCAACGCTGCCAAAGTCGAATTTGAAGCCATCAAACGAGAACTGGCTCAAAACCAATCAGGCATTGTGCAGTTCAGGGATGCCATTCTTAGCGGGGATGTGAAGATCTCGAGCGAAGCGCCCCACATTATTGACTTAAGTATCTCTCCTTATAAAGAACAGTTGCCCAACACCCCTGACGGAAAGCCGAGCTTAAAAGACATTGAAATTCGGATAGACGCCAGCGGGACTATGACGTTCTCTCAAGGGGCGAGGTTGGCAACCGGTGATTGGGGAAGCAAATACCCGAAGAATATCGTCCTCGCTACGTCGGAAGCCGATCCGTTTGAGAAAACAGGCGGTTTGGCCGACGTGATTAATGGAATGTCTGGGGCGATGGCGCAGCAGGGAGCCGATGTAACAGTATTTTTGCCAAAATACGCCTACCAAAAAGATGGGAAGACTCCTAAGGATTATAGCAAGCTAAAGGATGCCAATGGAAACGCTATCCAAGTCAAACCTACCGGTATTACCTATCAAGTGCGAGTGGGAGCCGAGCTTGTAGAAGGCTTGGCGGATAAAGCCGTTGTCAATGGCGTCACTTATTACCTATTTTATGTCAGCAATCCGGAAAAGATCGGGTATTCACACCACATTTACGACCGTGGCCCACAAGGGAATAGCGACGAAGTGATAGTTAAACAGGCGGCTTTTATTTCAAGAAGCACGATGAAACTTATAGAAATTCTTGTCAAACGCGGGGAAATGCCCGCGCCCGATGTGATCCATGCCAATGATTGGCAAACAGCCCTTATTTTAGCGCTCGGCAGAATCGAACATCATAGCTCAGTTGATGACCCTCGGAATGAGACAATGAAGGATGACCCGCTTGCCACCGCGAAGTACTTTTATACCATCCATAATTTTGGTCGTGCTTACCAGGGTATTTTCTTCGATCGGAATCTTTTTAATTACCTGAATTTGGCTAACGATCACCGTGGCTATTTGGAAAGCGGGAATGAACTCAATTTCTCAAGGGCTCTCCGCTATGCCGACCGTGTCCATATAGCCAGCGGCAAATATCTGGAGGAAATTTTTAAGGAGGATCATGACCCGGTCATTAAAGGCGCGATGGCCGAGATGAAAAAACAGGGTGTATTACAAGCGATCCCTCTCGGAATGGACCGTGGACAGTTTCGAGGGTTTACCGAAGATGAAATTGAGAATGGCTTTAAAGCACGCGCAAAGGAAGCATTGCAGACACAGCTTGGCCTGGAAGTGGATGCGACAAGACCAATTATAGCCATGATATCGAGACTTGATCCCAATCAGAAGGGAACTTATTTGGTGGTAGAAAACGTGCGGAAATTTGTTGAAAGGGGCGCCCAAGTCGTGATTATGGGCCGTGGCGACCCCAAGACGGAAGCGGTATTTGCCTTGATGCGCGATGATCCGAGTTTAAAGGGAAAAGTCAGCATTAACATCAGTGGGGACCCCGCCATCTCTGCTGTCGAACTTGGGCCTGGTTATGTGATCGCGGAAGCTGATAAATTGATCTATGCCGGCAGCGATATGTTTTTAGTGCCATCCAAGTTTGAGCCGTTTGGTTTGACGCAGATTATTTCTTTCCTCTATGGAACGGTGCCTATTGTAAGGGATACCGGAGGATTGCATGATACGGTCCGGCATTTTGATATGAATTACAACCTGAATGGCAATGGTTTTGTTTTCACAGATTATAGCGTGGCAGCTTTATATTTCATGGCCCGTACGACTATTTCAGTCTATAGAGATCACCCGGTGCTTTGGAGAAAGCTGGTGAGCAATGCGATCGCTACCGATTATTCTTGGAGATCAAGGTTAGAGGAATTCGGCAGGTTTTATCAGTCCAGTTTTGTTCAACAGGTGGATCAATTGACTTCTATGGCACTCAATACCAGTGATTTTACGAAAATGCAATCAATAATAAACCAACTGGTTAATCTAAGGCATACTCACCCGTTTATAAAAAAAGAAGTGGCCACTGCCCTTAGAGTTATCGAGAAGCGCTCACAATCTCTAGGGACATTGGGGGCGAGGTTGGCGAAACAGTCGAACGGAAATATGAGGCTTTTAAATGGATTGAAGCGTACCTATCGAATCATGGAAGAAGCCGCTGAGCGTGAGCTAAATCTCTCAAACCCCGCTTCGGTGGATCTTATTATTGTCTCGGCTAGCCGTGAAGAGCAAGCAGCGCTTTATCGTAAATCCCTTGAGGCGGTACGCGGGACGGTGATTCGATCGGATCAGGCCCTTCTTGTCCAATCGGATCCGGAAGGCGAAGATAGGATCGGGAGCGGACGGGCGGTTAGTTACCACTTGGCATTGGCTAAACGAAATTATGAAGAATTAAAGAAAAAGTATCCCCACCTCGAAAATAAGGAATTTGATCAACTGCGCATCATCATTATGCCGGCAGGCGGGACCTTCTCACGCTTCCCAATTGGGATTGCGTTCGGATCAAAAATGCTGACCAAACTGCCTCTGGTTTTTAAAGATAAATCAAAAAAGACGGACCGTTCCTACTCGTTCGGCGATTTTGTCCTGCGAGGAGGCTATCTTTTTACCCAGGCATTAGCGGCAAGGAATCAACCGGGGATTGTTGACTTGACAGCCGACTCTATTTTGTTGATTCCAAATCCTGAAATTAAGGAAGGCATTACCAACTTCACGGCGCCCGGCACGATTAACGGCGCCCAGGATAGACTGGGTGTGGAATTTGTTGACCCGGAAAGCAGGGTTGTTCGTGTGTTCTATGAAAAACCCAGCATAAAAGATATGCAGGCTCATCCGGTTCTTCAGCTTCTTTATAATTTTAAAGACCCTGATACGCGTCAATTGACCGTCAATTCGGCCACTTGGGTATTAAGCGCCTCCGATCATAAGCAGTATCAGAATTACTTGAAAGGACTCTTGGACATTGAAGAATTCATCGGCCAGCGCAAGGCACGGCAATTGCCGGTATATGAATTGGATGTCTCCATGGACTTTTTTACGCCATTAACCAGGGAAGCGGATTTGAAAAAATATTTGAATCGTCGTCAAGCGGGCCGTGACGCCAGGAAAATCGAGTTTTATAGCCAGTTTTATAAATATGTCCGCGACAGGTTTCCGAAACGTATTTTTGCTCCATTTCAAAATCCGGAGGAAAGTTACTACGAAGATCTTGGGGTCCCCAGGAAGTTTCATGAGGCGGTGGTAGGGGATGATGTATTGAGTGAAGTGCTTGATTTTAAGAATATTGTTAATACGGATATAGAGCCTACGGTTAAGATGTCAAGAAGCCGTGAGATTGACTCGAAGTTAGGCGGGAATGTGAGGATCGGTAAAAATGTGGTTGTTATTGACAGTAAGCTTCTGCCATTCTCTAACGTCGGCGATGGCAGTTTGGTTATTGGTTTGAAGCAAGGGCGGATTAGCACAAATGCCCATACGCTATTGCTGCAGGGGCCTGTGAATAAGGAAGGATTGCGCGGCCGCGTGACTATTTATGCCGGCTTGGGATTATTAACAGGCAGGCTTGCAGATAGACACACCATGCTATTTGGGAGGTCCGCGAAGGGACAGATTCAAAGTTGGAAAGACAATCAAGGCCGCAACTTGCTTCAAACGTTGGGGATCACGGATCTAAACGGCCAATTGCTACTGGATTTGCCTATTTGGCCTGTGACCCAACAGTTTGACATGTCGCTTATTGATTGGATGCCGATCAAAGGTGGTCAGGCCAGCGAACAGTATATGAAAGCACCAAAAATTTCTTTACGAGACGCGGTTCTCTACAACGATTTTGAGGAATTGACTCGAGCCCTCGAGTCAATTCAAACCGGCGCTCGGTTGGCTGGCCCGACGGAAGGCAGGCCGTTTGACAAACAAGAATTTCGGCGAATTCTTGATGTGGTTGAACTCTTGTTTCAGAAGGCCGAGCGAGCCGGCGGCTCCCCGCATCCTCAGGTGGATTTGTACGCGCTTTTCGATAAATATCGTATTAGTCCGGAAACCAGATCGGCCGTGGGGCGGGCAGTAAGGTCTCCCAACTTTAGATATCAAATTCACGATAAGAATTACAACCATGATGTGGTACGTAACGCAATTTATCGTGCTAAAAATAATGACGAACGGCAGATTAAAAGAGTAATAAGTTGGGTGCAACTCACGCTTTCAGCTCAAGGCCGAACTCAGTTTGAAGCAGATCAGCTCCTGCAACGTCTCAATTTTATTCCCCTTAGTGTTATAAACAAAGCGCTCGATCGAGGGAAAGGTTACCGGCTTGAGCGGGCGGGAGGGCATGAGATTATTTATTCGGGCAGTACGCCCCAATGGGACAGGGAAATAAAACCCGCTCGTGTGGAAGACGGAAAGGTTATTGCGCGTGTAAAACTTGATCCTAAGTATTTTCATGTGTTTGCGTGGGTAGAAGACGTCTCAACCGCCGTTCACAGCTCAAGGCAAATTTCTTCCGAAAAGATTTGGAGATTAAACGAAGTTAAGCCGTCAAAGCCGGATGAAAATGGTTTTAGGACCATGACGTATGAACGCGAGCTAAATCCAGAAGAATATTATCGCGTCACATTTGTGGCAATCAGGCGGGATACGCGTACGAATGTTGAGCCAAACGCATTGATCGAAGAAATGGGCAAGACAATTCGATCAGGGAATGACTATAATTTCAAGACTCATTATGGGAAGCCCTATTGGTATGGAGAGAGACACAATCTTTATGTCGCGGGTCCCAAAACCGGCGCGAGGCTCGCGTCCCCGCGCATTCCGGAGGAAAACAGAGCCGGCGATTATGAATATGCGATCGAAATACTTCGAGATCCGCTTATCTGGCTCAAGGAATCCGAACGGCATGTTGATTCCATGGTGGAGCGGGACCAATTGCGGCTAGACGCGATGGATATTTTAAATGATGCGGGAATGCAGGAATATGCGGCCGAGAAGATGCGCGCGGGGGATTTCAGTCTCTTAGAAATTTTGATGAAAGACTTGAAAAGGAAGGATTTTACGGAGGAATTTCGGGTGAAAGCGATTCACCTGCTTGGGACCTATTTGCGGATCGCCTTGGATTCAAAGAATAACATTTACCCGGCGGCCCAAGGGCGTCTGAACAAATTTCTAAGATTTTTCCTGAGTCTTTCTTTTTCACCGCAGCAGAAAAAGCGGGAAGAGTTGCTTCGTTCCGCCGGCGAATGGTTGAACCAAGTGGCTCTAAAGGGGCGCATTATTTCCGAAAGCGATCGTGTGTTGTGGGCTCCGATGGATGTGCGTCTGGCCGCCGGCATTGAGCTTTTGACGCTCCTTTCCGAAGAGAAGTACAGCACGTTAATGCCCAGGGACTCTTTAACCAATCTGGTGCGATTTAAAGACACTTTGGCGGCCGATGCTCTGACTCATCACGATGTGAACCAAGCCATTCTCTTCTTGACGATGTTATTGGACCGTATCGGGGGAGTAAAAAATGTGGGAGGATTATTGAATCAAGAGGTCCAATCAGGCATCGCGGCGGCATTGGACAATCATCTCGAAAGATCCTTGGAACTATTTTCTAAAAATCTTTTTTCAGCGGATGACACGCATGAGGACGCACGGCAATTTTTGGAGGTATTGGAACGCCCGGAAGTGGTCAGAGTGATTATCGGCCGGTTGCCGTATCAATACGAACGCATCCTGCGGGTATTGACCGGCGAGAACGTGAAAAACTTTTTCAATAAGCCCACGAATGGCGGATTAAAGATTAAAATTCTTGAAGTGCTGGATTCTTACCAACAGCATCTGTTGGAAACGCAAAAGGAAGCCGATTATCCTCAGTGGCAGCGGCGTCTTTATTTGTTTAATGAGGTCAACGAATTCCTGGATTCTTTCATTGTGGACCAATTCGAACGGCAGCTGGAGGAGAAAATAGATCAGGGCGTTGCCCAGAGTCTGGATTTCTTTATTCAAGCGGGGATCACCCGGCTTTCGGTGCCGACTCTTTTTATAGAAGATTACACTGATTTCACGGCATACGAGTCCTCGAAGTACAACACCGCACCGGTAGGTTTGGCCATCAATCTTTATCGGTTGATCGAGACGGTTCATCAGGAAATCAACTCAGATCCAGAGGAGCATTTCCCCAAAGCGGCGATTTTGGCGGCCCGTTTCTTGGCTGCCACGCACCTGGATTCTTTTGTTTTCGGCAAGTTCGGCGACACGACGGTGGATCGCGAGGTTGTGATGGATACGCTGGTGCAGGTATTAAGCCGGCTTCGTTTGGAAAAAGATGAACCGGTCGTTCGCCAGATCGTGAACGAAATGCTGCGTAACCAATACCAGTTTGTCACCGAGGTAAGCGACCGATTGAGAGACCCGGGTCCCGGACAGAACTCAGCCGTGGCGGGATTTATTGAGGATGCGCTTCAAAAAGCGACCGGCCCCCGGCCCTACGGGCCAATAGGCCCGGAGGGCGCGCGGCTGGCGGGTTCTCAAACCCCGGATGGCAAATCTACTTTACGGGGGATTAGCTTCAGAATTTCTAATGCCGCATGGAGTTATCACAAAAGAAATAGCAAAGATGGCAGAGACAAGGCGAAAGCCATTGTCGCAGCTGTCCGCCAAATCGGAACGAATTTGACGGAAGTAAGAGCATCCCTGGAGAATCATGAGGCGATAAAGGCTTTAAGCCGTTTAAGTCTAGATAATGTGGATAGCCATACCCGTTTTACGCAACAAGAAGTTGAGCGGCTGGTGCGCGAAGGAGATGAAGCGTTATGGGCAAGTCTTTTGACAAAGCTGGAGAAAATCATTGCCGGCGCGCGCCTGCCTGCCGGCCAGGCAGGGCTGGCGACTACGAAGCCATCCGCCAAGGCGGAAATCAGGCTCCCTATAAAAACCGTTGATGTTTCCATTACTTCTCCTCCGGCAATTCAATTTCAAGAATCCATGAAAGAATTTGTTAAGACCGTTAGATCAAACATCCAAGCGGAAAAGAAAATTCCTCAAAACGACCCGCACTGGTCTACGACTTTATATCACTCAGGTTATTACGAAGCGCATCTTAATGTCGATTGGCTTCTTAGTTTGCAAAAGGCCCGGAATCTTTTAAAGGCCAAATTGTTGAAAGACGGTAATAAAATCGAGAAGCTGCCCGGCTGGGTAAGGTTCCCGAATGAAGTTGAGAAGAATCACTTTAAAAATTACATCAATGGCTTGCTCGAGACCAACGATCGAAAATCCATTCAGGAAATGATCTTTGTTCTGAATAAGGCCATCGAGAGTCTCCAGCTTTTGGCGCCGCAGGCCGCCTTGCATGACGGCGAAATCGCGAATGCCGATACTTTGGACGCCGCCGATTTCGAAAGGGGAACGCCTGTCATACAAATGAGAAAAGTCGGCGCACGGCTGGCGGCTTCGGATCTCGAGAGATTTGAAGAGGTGAAGAGTCATTTGAACCATATCTTGGACAACCAAAACCCGCTGAGCGCCGAGGAGGTTCTGGATATTTTGAAGAGAGCAAAAAGCGCCATGCCGGCACAAGAGCGTTCTTTTGAAGACGCAAGCCCCGGAGAGGTCAAACGCGTGATCGTGATAGGAGACGTGCACGGAAACAACAAAAATCTTTCGTACGTTCTGGACCGGCATCTGGAGGAGATTTTAAATGGAGAAGCCATTCTCGTCTCTTTGGGTGATCTGCTTCATCCGAAGAGTGCGGAGATTTCCCACGAGGATAGCTTCCGGAGTTTTCTGGCGCTTATGGTCCTGGTATCCGAAGCGCCGGACCGTGTGAAAATCCTTTTGGCGGATCATGAGAATTCGCACGTCGGCGGCGAGCTGGTGATAGGTAGAAACACTGTGCAAAACGCCGTTTTCGAGGTCGGTCTCGCCAGAACTTATGCGGGGGACCCTAAGGATCCCGAAAGCTTGAAGAATCCAGAGCGTATTTTGTCGCTTCTCTCCGATGTGATCAAAAGATTTCCCGCGGTACTGCGCCTGCAGAACGACGCGGGTTCGCCGGATCTGGTTTTCATCCACGCCAACCCGCCGGACATCCGGGATGCCGAAGAATTGAACGGTCTTTTTGAAATCAGCCGGACCACCGGCGAGCAGGAAAACCCCCGGCTCAGAGAATTATTGTGGGGCCGGAGTTTTAACGCGGACGTCCGCGGGCGTTTTGTAAAGGTAATGACGCGTCCCGGCCAGCCACCGCCGTTTATTTTTTCGGGACATACCCTACCGGCTTCCGAACGCATGGAAGGGAAAGCCGTCGTTCACAACAATCAAACGATGGCGGTCACGCCGGACGGCAGGCAAATCGTCCTGGATCTTACAGGCGAGCAAGATTTCACCTATACGGTGCTTGACCGGACACAGCCTTTGGAGGGCAATCCTATGTTGTGGAAGGGCGCGGACGGACAACCTATGTTCCGCTACGTGAGCCATCCTCCCTCGGCGTCTCGGCAAAATAAACTGGTACAAATAAAGAAAAGAATTTCAGAAACTATCACTATTGCCAATACAGGTTTGAAAGTGAGCGTCGAGGGGAATCAGATCACGCTCTCAGTCGTTGGTTCCGAGAACGTCGAACAAACATTCACCGACGAGGTGAATATTGGCCGCGATCCCGGTCCGACGCCGGACACCACTTTCATCATTGCGGACACGACGATAAGCCACCGGCATGCGCAGATTCATTTCGAAAACGGAAATTGGTTTATCCGGGATCTTGGCTCGAGAAACGGGACGTTCGTAGACGACGAGGATATTCGCGGCAAAGGCAGTGTCCCCCTGTCGGTGGAAGGCGCGCGGCTGGCGGACATTCCTAACGAATTCGATCCTAAAATTTTTACGGATGAGGACAATAGGGCGGTCCAATTTCCATGGAAAGCTTGGGGTAAAAATGGAGATTACCGGAACCATTTAGTGAATTGGTTGGAAGGATTTGATCTGAGAATTGAGCGTGACGGGAAAACAGATAAGTTATTTGTCACGATTAAAACGGACAGCATGCCCGAAGGCGCATCCAAGACATTTGAATTATCACAGGATTGGGATAAGCCCGCTCTTCATAATCTGCTTTACCGGTTGATCAACCTGATGTATTACAGCCAAATCGTATCGGATTTTGGCGGGCTAAAACCGTTTTTAATTATTTTCTCGACATTGGGGCTCGTCTTTCATGGGGCTACTCTTTCCTACGTCTTAAGCGATTGGATATTGCTACAAGAAGTGACTTTCCTCTCATTTGTTCCATTTTTGGTCTCGATGCCTCCTCTTGATGCGATTATATTGATGCTGTTCTGGGAGTATCTCCCATACGTGCGAGAAGCTAAGGCTAAGAAGCTTCTCAGTGAATTTATAAAACTCTTTGATTCGTCCGGCGCGCGGCTGGCGAAATCCACGTACCAAAGCCGCATCGAGGAAATCAAATCCAAATACCGGGATTCCAAGGAAGACAGGCGCCTTTTTAGCAGTAAGAAAATCATTCATGAGCTTAAAGATCATGTGGAGAGAATCTATTATCACCCTATTGAGGATAGAGACTATTTTGAGATCATTTCAGGAAATAACGAGCGGCGTATTTATTCTTATTCCAATTCTTCCAATGAAACCCGTGAAGTCAGTCCCTCAGAATTTGATAATTTTAAAGAAAGGATAGACTATCCTCGAGTTGAAAAAATTCTAAAAACTAAACCAAATAATATCAGACATCTAATCTACTTAACAAAAAACCCTCCATTAAGTATCAAGGTTTTTCTACGATTGAATGATGATCATTACGGCATAGAACAAGCTTATGCCATCGCCAAATCGAGCGACCCTGAAAAAGCCGAGAGAGTATTCCGCAGTCTCACCACAGGTGAAAACCCTCTAGGCCGCGTGGAAGCTTACCACATCGCCGTATCGAGCGACCCTGAAAAGGTGGAAAGATTATACAGAATATTTATTACTGAAAGAAATTCTTCCTCTCGCTCTTTAGAATTAGCTTTAGCGGCATTAAATTCTCCAAATGGCTCGGGCGCGCGGCTGGCACTGGAAATTCCGGCGGTCCATGTGATATTTATACTCACCGGAGACGCCTCCCGTGAAAAATTCGAACGGTTCAAACAATCCGTCGGTGCCGAAGAGAGAATTCAATACCACACCTTTCAGTCAATCCAAGACGCGGCGAAGGTTCAATTACCCAACTCGGTGATCATTGATGAGACGACGCTTACCTCAGAATCAAGACGCGCGCTCATCCAAGCGCTGGCACAGTTGAACAATAAGCAGCTTGAAGCGTTGGAACGGTTAAACGAGACCGTCCTTAAAACCATAACGCGCTCTCTGACTCCGGCGGAAGAAAAGGCATGGGTTGATTATTTGAATGAGGTTTTGCGTCAGATCCAATTGTCTGAACCTAGGCCTTATACGATGGCATTCGAAGCGAATGAGTTTATTCTCAGAGATGGTTTGAATGAAATCGCCACCACGCTGGCTAAACAACCCGAGGCCGTTCAGGCTGTCTACGGCGCGAGCCTGGTGAGTGCGAAAGAATCCGTAACAAAGATCAATGAGAACATCAGGCATGTCGCGTTCACGCTGGAGGCCTTTAACAAAGACCGCGCTTCCATTGCAGGGGAAATCGAACAATCTGCCGGCAAGATCGACGCGGAATTGATCGTGAGGACAAATGATTTCAAAAATACGTCCGAGGACCGAGAGAAATTTGTCCAAAACAACACTAGGGCAGCGGTTTTTGGAAATCACATCCGGTTTGTGACGGCGAATGCAAACCTTTCCGATGTCAAAGCCGTTTTGGGTCAAGCGGATATCCATCAGTTTGTCCTCGTGGCGGAGGAAAAGGAAGGCCTCGACGTGGATGCCAAGGTCCAGGGCGAGGAGAAGGCGATTCTCCTCAATTTAAGAAAAGACGACAAAACGACCCGCGGCGTATTAAAAGCGGCCACCATTCTTTTAATTGACTTGGATGATCTGCCGTCTTTCTTGCAAAAAATGCCGGACGGCTCGTTTATCTATCTGCCGAGGATCGCGCCGGTCGAATGGGCGATTTGGATGACCCTCGTGAAAGAAGCGCTGACAAGCACCGGCGCGGCGGCATAAAAAAGTTTAGATCCTTCAGCAGCTTTTTGGAAAGCTGCTTCAGGATTAATTCGCATGGGCGACTTGACGCTCCTTACAGTCGCGTAAGTCGCATGCTCATTAAATTTTGGCTACGCTTCGCGCGAACCCGAGATCCTTCCACTCTCGAGTCCGATCCCAATAATCCGCGGGGCGTAGCCGTTTTGTTTGGGGTCAGAGGGGTCAGACCCCTCTGGCACCGAATTTTTTTGCAAGAAAAAGGGACCCTCCGTCGTCTTATTAGGTAGGAGGATTAAAAGGGTCAGACCCCTTTTTTGCTTTTATGCCAAGACCGTTAAGAATACAATTCCCAGATGCCTATTACCACGTTTTTAACCGAGGGGTAAACAAGGGAGAGATATTTTTTAATGATTCAGACCGATGGGTCTTTCTCAAGATTCTGGGTGATGCGGCTTTAAAATTAAAATTACGTATTTTCTCTTACTGCCTTATGGATAATCACTTCCACATTTTTTTAAGAATAACTTCACCAAATTTAGATAGATTCATGCAAATGTTGCAAGGCCGGTATGCGCAGTATATAAATCTTCGGTACATGCGTGTCGGGAGTTTTTTCCAAGGCCGTTATAAAAGCCGCTTGGTGGAGGCAGATGCCTATGGTTTGGCCCTTGTGCGGTACATCCATCAAAATCCGGTGGTCTCAGGAACGACGCAATCTTTGGAAGACTTTTCGTGGTCGAGTTATTCATGCTATACCGGCAAGAACCAAACATGGGATTGGCTGGATACGAACTGGGTTTTGAGTCAATTTAACGAAGATCGTGAGGCAGCTCTTTACCTATTTAAGCAATTTCACGAGGTGTCAAAGGGGTCAGACCCCTAACGACCCCTCTAACCTTGTCAACCTGCCAGACGGGCAAGAACCCGTGCCGCTTGACTTTTGGTAAGTAATGTTATACACTTTTACTATCGATAGTATAAACGTAATACACTAGCGGCTACGAGGCTATCCATTGCCTCGAGCGCTGTGCCGTGAGAGGAGACTCGCGGCCTTTGGAGGTGCGTGATGGGACAGGTATTGGTTTCCAGCAAATATCAAGTAGTGATTCCGAAGGAAGTCCGGAAGCAGCTGAATATCAAGCGAGGGCAGAAGATGAGCTGTATCTCAATCCATGGGATCATCCACTTTGTGCCGGTGAAGCCCTTGTCCGCTCTTAGAGGTTTTGCAACCGGGATCTCGATCGAAGGGTTGAGGGAAAAGAAAGATAGAGGGGTGGCGGGGTGAATTTAGTCGACTCCTCCGGGTGGTTGGAATACTTCATGAACGGAAACTTGGCCGAAAAATATGCCGGCTATCTACATAAGAACGTGGAAGTTTTGACGCCGACCATCGTGCTTTATGAGGTATTCAAGGTGTTAAAAAACCAATTGGGTGAAGAAAGCGCCCTCGAGGCCGCCGCGCAAATGGGGGAAACCAACATTGCCCCTCTGACTGATTCAATCGCCTATCACGCGGCTAATCTTTCACTTGAGTACAAGCTTGCGATGGCTGATTCGATTATCTACTCCACCGCGGAGTTGCATCGAGCCCGTCTCATCACAAGCGATAAAGATTTTAAAAACCTGCCGAAAGTTTTATACCTGAGCGCTGCCGGCTGACTCTGGCCATCCCTGGGTGTATAATACTCCCCAATGAAAATTCTCAACCTGACCACCCATCTGAATGTCGGCGGCATTTCGAACTATCTGGCGATGACCGGATCGCGTCTTGTCCGAATGGGCCACGAGGTATTGGTCGTATCCTCCGGGGGAAATTTCAAGGAGGTTCTTGAAAAAAAAAGGATACGGTGCGTTGATATTTCGATCCGCACGAAAAACGAGTTTCATCCGAAGCTTTTCCTTGCCCTGCCAAAAATTACCCGCCTTGTGAAACAAGAAAAATTCGACCTGATCCACGCCCATACACGCATCACTCAAGTTCTCGGGAATCTTGTCTCAAAATTCACCGGCGTTCCTTTGGTCACGACCTGCCACGGTTTTTTTAAACCGCGCCTCTCACGCCGGTTGTTCGGGTCTTGGGGGAAAACCGTGATCGCGATCAGCCCGCTGGTCGCCGAGGACCTGGAACAGTGCCACAAGGTGAAGCGATCCCGCATCCGTATCGTTCAGAACGCGATTGACCTCGAGGATTTTGAGGGACGTCTCCTTGAAAAAGACCCGGCCGCGCTTCGCGAAAGCTGGGGAATCCCCCAAGACATGAAGGTGGTGGCGTCCATTTCAAGATTGGTGAAGGATAAGGGCCATGACTACCTGATCGAGGCCGTCCGGGACCTTAAAAAAAAGAAGGTGGATGTGTATCTCCTGATCGCCGGGGAGGGGCGCGAGAGAAAGAATCTCGAAAAGCTGATCCGAAAAGCCGGGCTTGAAAAACAGGCGCGCATCATTGACACGCGGGTGGACGTCACCTCCATTTTGTCCGTGACTGATATTTTTGTCCATCCGGCTACTTACCGGGAAGGGTTCGGTTTGGTGCTCGTCGAGGCGATGGTGGCGAAAAAACCGGTGATCGCGACAAATATCCGGGCGGTCAATTCCCTCATCCGGAACCATGTGAACGGTTTTTTAGTGGAGCCCAAGAGCGGAAAAGAACTTGCCGAAGCGATTCAATTCATCATGGCCAATCCCAAGATCACCGTTTCGATCGTCGAAAACGCGTACCAATCGGCGACCGAACTTTACTCGATTGACCGCATGGTCAACGAACTCGAGACCGTTTATGAAGAAACCATTGCAAGACCTTAATATCGTCACGTTCGAAAGCCGCCTGGCGGGGACGATATGCGATCTGATCAAGCTTCAGGGCGGGCTCCCGTTTTCGGCTCCGGCGATGAGGGAGGTGCCGCTTGAGAATAACCCAGAGGCCTTTCTTTTCGCCGAGAAGTTGTTCGCGAAGGAAATAGATACGCTGATTTTACTGACCGGTGTCGGAACACGGTATTTGGTGAAGGCGCTTGAGACGCGTTACAAAAGAGAAGATATTTTATCCGCGCTTCGAAAAGTCGTCATCGTTCCGAGGGGGCCGAAACCGATTCGAGCATTAAAGGAGATGGACGTCCCGTTTGCGGTCGCTGTCCCCGAACCCAATACTTGGCATGAAATTCTCCGGACATTAGACGAAAATAAAGAAAAGATCCCTCTCAAAGACCGTGTCGTGGCGTTGCAAGAATACGGCGTGTCAAACCAGCGCCTGATCGAGGGCTTGAAGGAAAGAGGCGCCAAGCTCTTGATCGTTCCCATCTACCGCTGGGCGCTCCCCGAAGATATTAACCCTTTAAAGAAAGCCATCCAAAACATCGTTGAAGGCAAGGCCGACATCGTGATGTTTACAACCGCGGTGCAAGCGGAACATTTATTTCGGGTGGCCGAAGAACTAAATCTCAAGGAACGTTTACGAAAGGCCTTGAGCGAAATCGTGATCGCCTCGGTTGGGCCGGATTGCTCTGAGGCAATCCGCTCCTTTGGACTGTCTGTCGATATTGAACCGGATAGCCCGAAAATGGGGCCTTTGGTCATGGCTACGGCGGATAAGGCAGCAAAGATTTTGGAACAAAAAAGAGCAGCAGACAAGTGAACGAGAGTATTTTTCTTAAAGCATGCCGTCTTGAAAAAACGCCCTACACGCCGGTGTGGCTGATGCGCCAGGCGGGACGTTACATGAAGGAATACCGCCAGATCCGGGAGAAGACGTCGTTTCTTGAGCTTTGCAAGGACAAGGATCTCGTGACCGAAATCACGGTTCATGCCCAGGAAACAATTCACGCGGATGCCGCGATTATTTTCTCGGACATTCTGTTGCTTGCCGAGTCGTTTGGGCTGGGGCTCGAGTATTTGAAAGGCGACGGGCCCACGATTAAGAAAGTGATACGGAATAAAAAGGACGTGAGAGATCTGCCCGACATTGATCCGAGAGACAGTCTGTCCTATGTGCTTCAGGCGATTCGCCAAACGCGCGGCTCTCTCAAACCCGCTATTCCGCTTTTGGGTTTTGCCGGAGCGCCTTTTACGCTGGCTTCCTACCTAATCGAAGGCGGCGCGTCGGAGCGTTTTCTCAAGACGAAAAAAATGATGGGGGTATCTCGTCTCTGGAATCCTTTGATGGAAAAAATCACTCGAGTGACCATCCACTATTTGAACGCGCAGATCGAGGCGGGAGTCCAAGCGGTCCAGGTATTCGATACCTGGGCGGGTTGCCTGTCCGGCGGGGAATACAAACGCAATGTGTTGCCCTATTCACGCCAATTGATCACTTCGATCACGTCGGGCGTTCCCGTGATTCATTTTGGAACCGGAACAGGAAAATTTTTGGAGAGTTTTGCCGGAGCGGGGTCGAGCGTGGTCGGCGTGGATCATCACCTGCGGCTTGATCGAGCGTGGCAAAAAATCGGTTATCAAAAGGCGATCCAGGGAAATTTGGACCCCAAAGCGCTTCTTTTGCCCATCCCTCGTATCAGGAAAGAAGTTAAAAAAATCTTAGACTCAGTCAAGGGCCGCCAAGGCCATATTTTCAATTTGGGGCATGGGGTGCTTCCGCAAACGCCGGTCGAGAACGTGATCGCGCTCGTGGACATGGTGCATGAATTAAGTAGTTCGGAGTTATGAGTTAGGAGTTCGGAGCATGAACAGTCATCAGGCGGTGCTATTGATAGGTTTTGGGGGACCGACTTCGCCCGAGGAGGTGCGGCCGTTTCTTGAAAGCGTAATTCAGGGAACCAAGATTCCCAAAGCAAGATTTCAGGAAGTGCTCAAGCACTATGAAGCGGTGGGCGCCGTTTCTCCTTATAATGCGGCGACCTTCAAGCAAAAACAGGCGCTTGAATGCTGGCTCGAGGGCCAGGGTTTAAACCTGCCGGTTTTTGTGGGTTTCCGCCATTCAAAGCCTTCTTTTAAGGATGTTTTTTTGTCGCTTAAAGAAAAAAAGATAGAGAACGTGATAGGTTTTGTGTTGTCGCCCTTGCGCTCTTACGCGAGCTTCGATAAGTATTTGGCTAGATTGGAAGAAGGGAAAAAAGAAGCCGGCGCCGCCTCCATATCCTTATCTTATACGGATAGCTTTTACAATGATCCGCTCTTCATCGAAACGCAGGCGGCTCGCGTCGAGGAAGTTTTAAATCCACTTTCGCAAGAGGAACGATCAAAAGTGTTTTTATTGTTTTCGGCCCATTCCATTCCTGAGGAGATGTCGCGAGAAAGCGGTTATGCCGAACAGTTCATTGAGACCGTGGCGCTTGTTTCCAAAAGACTGGGGATTAAAAACGGAGGATTCGCTTATCAGAGTCGCAGCGGCGATCCGAGAGACCTTTGGCTTTCCCCCGATATCAAGGAAGCGATCGCCGCGATGGATCGCGGCAAATTTCAAACCGTCGTTTTAGTCCCCGCCGGCTTTTCGAGCGAGAACGCCGAGATCCTTTATGACCTGGACATCGAGGCCAGGCAAAAAGCGGAAAGTTTTGGATTTCGCTATCTCCGGGCGGCCGCAGCCGCGGATCACCCTAAATTCATCGAGATGATGGGAAGAGCGATCTTATGCGCGTCGCGGTAGTCGGCGCGGGCGTTTCAGGCCTGGCGGGCGCTCTCAAGCTTTTGGAATTGAAAGAAAAACATCGGGACGCTTTTCAGATCGTGCTTTACGAGGCGTCCGGCCGTACCGGCGGGACGATTGAGACGGAAAACCGGGACGGCTTTATCCTTGAGAAAGGCCCGGATTCTTTTATTTCCGAGAAGCCGTGGGCGCTTGATCTTGCCGGAAAACTTGGCCTTGGATCCGAAATCATCGGCACGAATGAGCGTTTTCGTAAAAGTTTTATCGTACGAAACAAGAAACTCCTTGCGCTTCCGCAAGGGTTTTATCTTATTGCGCCGATGAATCTAGCCGCTTTTCTCGCGACCCCCATTTTTTCTCTGAGAGGGAAATTGAGAATGATGATGGAGCCGTGGATTTCGACGAAGAACGACACGGACGAAAGCGTCGCGAATTTTATCCGCCGCCGATTTGGCCAAGAGGCGTTGGAAAGAGCCGGCCAGGCGATGGTCGCCGGAATCTATACCGGGGATCCGGAATATCTTGGCATTTCAGCCGCGCTTCCGCGGTTCAAGGAACTGGAACAAAGATACGGCAGCGTGATCCGGGGTTTGAAGCGGGAATCCAAAGGCAAAAAAGGAACTTTGGCCGCGGCGAGAGGCCCGCGCTATAGTTTATTTCTGTCGTTTCGGAAAGGCATGCAAACCCTGCCGGATGAGATGAAAAAGAGAATTCCGAAAGAGAGTTTGCGCCTCAATTCGCCGGTGGACCGGCTGCGTTTTGATTCCCAGACGAAAAAATGGCATTTGTCGTTAAAAAACGGCGCCGAGGAAGTCTTCGATGCGGTCTTCTTGACCGTTTCGGCGAGCCACGTCGCGCGGCTTTTAGGCCCAACAGCGCCGTTCGTTACCCAAAGATTAGGCAATATCCTTTATGAATCGGTGGCGACGGTCAATATCGCCTATCGCCGGCAGGATGTGAGTCATCCGCTCGATGGTTTTGGGTTCGTAGTTCCGCGCGTGGAACAGAGCCCGCTCGTGGCATGCAGTTTCAGCGGCACAAAGTTCGAAAACCGGGCTCCTCGTGACTTCGTATTGTTGCGGGCTTTTGTCGGCGGCGCTTTTGGCAGAAAAACCTTTGAACAAGACGACGCGGACCTCGTCGGATCCGTGGAACAGGAGCTCTCGCAGATTCTGGGGATTGGGAATAGACCGTTATTCTCGGTCGTTAGCCGATATCCGCGCTCTATGGTACAATATGGCGTGAATCATTCGGAGATCGTGCGTTCGATCGAAGAGCATTTGAGGGATTTTAAAGGATTATTTTTAACCGGTTCGGCTTATCGGGGCGTCGGCATTCCCGATTGCATCCATGACGCCGAAACGCAGGCCGAAACACTTTGGAGTCAATTTCATGAAACCCGCGAGCACAGAGCAAGCTACGATTAAATTATTTTGTTTCCCGCGATCGGGCAATTCGCGTGAAGTGAAGATCGTCTTGGCCGAAAAAGGCCTGAAGTATGAGGCGATCAATGTGCATGCCGACAAGGAAGTGAAAGAGTCCCCAGAGTTCAAGAAGGCAAGCCCGAAAGGGAAGGTGCCCGCGATCATTGACGGGGAAGTTTATCTGTCTGAAGCGTTTTTGATCAACCAATACCTGGATGAGAAATATCCGTCGCCGCCGCTGATGCCCAAAGAGGAGAAGGCGAAGGAGGAAATCCGGATATTCGTCAGTGATATTGACAAGAAAATGGTTTTAAATATTGGTCTTTTGGTCATCGAGTGCCTACTAAAACCGAAGCCCGAACAGAGAGAGGACTTTAAGGAAAAAAAGCGCGGTGAAGTTTTAGCGGGCATGAAGGAATTAAATGACCGTCTCAAAGACAAAGCTTACCTTTTTGGGGAATACTCATTGGCCGATGCCGCGATCACGCCCCATGTGGCCGCGCTTCCGATCCTCGGAAGCGGCATCCCAGCCGATTTAACACACCTAATCGCTTGGTTCGAGCGAATCAAGGCAAGGCCGAGCTTCAAGCAATCTCTTTCCTAGAGTATGGATCTCGTTAAGGACAAAGAAAAAGCCAAATCGTTAGCCGTTGCCGAAGAGGCCCGCGAGGGGGCTTGGAAATATCCCAGTTTTGTCGGGGATCTTTTTACGGGCCACGTGCGCTGGGATCTTGTGTTTCCGTATCCGGACCAAGATCCGGCCGATAGAAAGATCGGAGACGAATTTCTAAAAAAACTCGAGGTCTTTTTGAAAACCAATGTCGACGCGGACGCGATCGACCGGACCGGAATCATTCCTGATTCCGTCATGAAAGGTTTGACGGAGCTTGGCTGTTTTGGGATCAAAATCCCCAAGGAGTATGGCGGGCTCGGGTTTTCGCAGATCAATTATAACCGCGCCGTCGCGATGGTGGCCAGCCATTGCGGCTCGACCGCCGTACTTTTGTCGGCGCATCAGAGTATCGGCGTTCCTCAGCCGCTCAAGCTATTCGGTACTCCCGAACAAAAGAAAAAATATCTCCCACTTTTCGCAAAAGGCGCTATCTCGGCATTCGCGTTGACGGAACCCGAGATCGGATCAGACCCCGCCAATATGAGCACAACCGCGACGCCGGTCGAAAACGGAAATTATTACGTCATCAACGGCCAGAAACTCTGGTGCACCAACGGCACGATCGCGGATGTGTTGATCGTGATGGCCAAAACTCCCCCGAAGATCGTCAACGGCAAAGAAAAATCGCAAATCACCGCGTTCATTGTGGAAAAAAATATGCCGGGATTTGAGGTCGTGCATCGCTGTACCTTCATGGGCTTAAAGGGGATTCAAAACGGGCTTTTGAAATTTAATAATGTCAAAGTCCCGAAGGAAAACATTCTCTGGGGACTCGGTCAAGGGCTGAAATTGGCTTTGATCACGCTGAACACGGGGCGTTTGACGGTGCCGGCGGCCTGTGCCGCGATGGCGAAGCGTTCTTTGATCATTGCCAGAGACTGGTCCAATAAACGCGTCCAATGGGGCGCTCCGATCGGCCATCATGAGGCCATTACTTCCAAAATTTCCATGATGACGGCGACGACTTTCGCGATGGACAGCGTGACCTGGCTTTCCTCGGCGTTTGTGGATCAAGGCAAGGTGGACGTGCGGCTTGAGGCCGCGATGTCGAAGCTTTTTTGCACCGAAGCGGCCTGGCGTATCGCCGATGACACGGTGCAGATACGCGGCGGGCGGGGTTATGAGACGGCGGATTCTTTGAGAGGCCGGGGAGAGGAGCCCATCCCGGTCGAGCGTTTCATGCGGGATTCCCGCATCAACCTGATCATTGAGGGCACGAGCGAGATCATGCATCTTTTCATCGCGCGTGAAGCGATGGACCCGCATTTGAGGCGGATCCTGCCGATCTTGGACCCGAAAACGGATTTCGCGGAAAAAATTAAAAAAATGGCCAGGGCCTTTTTGCATTACGCGGTGTGGTATCCGCGACAATGGATGTATCTTTCCCGTTGGAGAAATTACGTGAAGGTGTCGGGGGAGATCAGGCATCATATCCGGTTCATCGAAAAGACAAGCCACAAGCTTGCCCGGAACCTCTTCCAGGCGATGGTGATTCATCAACAGGGCCTTGAAAAACGCCAGCAGATCCTTTTCCGATTCGTGAACATTGGCACCGATCTTTTCGCGATGGCCGCGACGTGTTCCCGGGCGACGTATCTCGTGGAGGAAAGCCCTTCGGACAAAGGGCCTTTGGAACTCGCGGATCTTTTCTGCAAGGAGGCGCGTCTCAGGATCTTGAGGGAGTTCAGGTCCCAGCGCCAGAACGACGACAAGATGATTTACAGGATCGGGCGGAATATGCTGGAAGGGAAGTATCAGTGGCTTGAAACCGGGATCGTGAAGTGACGATTCTGCATTAATTTCATGGTCCTCGAAAATGTTTTCTCATGGTCCAAGTCCCGGGAGGAACAGTTCCGGGAATGCCAGAGAAAATATTTCTACGATAAATACGCCTCCTGGGGAGGGTGGGACCGCCATGCGCCCAAAGAGGCCCGCCTCGCCTATATCCTCAAAAATCTAAAAAACCGCTGGGCCTGGAAAGGCGAAACGGTTCATCATGTCATCGAGAACGTCCTTAAATCCGTTCGTCACCAAGCCCCGTTGTCTTACGAAAGCGCTCTGGCGCAGTTGACGGACACGATGCGCCGGGATTACCGTCATTCCAAAGCCAAGAAGTATCTTGAAGAACCCAAAAAAACCTTGGGGCTTTTTGAGCACGAATACGAAAAACCGGTCACGGACGCCACTTGGAAAAAAATCCATGAGGAATCCGCGCGGTGCCTTAAGAATTTTTTCGACTCCTCGCTTTATCAGGAACTTTTAAACGACGATGTCGCCCGCTGGCTCGTGATCGAGGACCTGGAGGAATTTGACTTTGAGAGGAATAAAATTTTTGTGAAGCTCGATTTCGCTAGAAAAAAAGAGGATGTCATTGAAATCTATGATTGGAAAACCGGCAAGCCGGATCTGCCGGAGGGCACTTCGATCCAGATGGCCGTCTATGCGATGTACGCGATGGGAAAGTGGAAGGTCCCTTTAAATCAAATCCAAACCTATCTTTTTAATCTCACCGACGCTCCGGCTGAGAGAAAAGCCCAGCTTTTAAGTGAAAGCTCGATCGAGACAGCCAAGAAAACCCTGTCTGCCGGTATCGCGGACATGAAACGCCTGTTGGCTGATCCGAGGAAGAACATCCCCCTGCCGGAAGAGGCGTTCGCGTTCACCGACAATACCCGCCTCTGCGACTACTGCAACTTCCGCAAAATCTGCAAGAAATACCTCAGCGTCATCCTATAGAGTTATGCTATAATATTATCAGGTTAATTAAATAGATGAATCATAAGTCATTTAAAATAAAAGAGTTAGGAAATATAAAATTTTCGCATCAATTGGATTGCAGCGGGCACCTGTGTCCGGCACCGATTTTGATGACCGAAGAAAAAATCGAACGCTTGAAAATCGGGGATGTGCTGGAGGTGTTGTTCACGGATCCGGGAGCGGAACCGGATTTGGAAGTTTGGTGCCGCGCGACCGGCAATGACTGTTTGGGTTTCAAGGGCGGCAAATTTAAAAGTTACGCCTACATTCGAAAGAGATAAGCGGTGATGAAAAAGGGTTTGGACGAAAATATTAAAAAAGCGGTCCGGGCGATCCATCGGGCGAAAAAGATCATCGTTGCCGCGCACGTCAATCCGGACGGTGACACGATCGGTTGCCTTCTGGCGCTTGGGCTCGCGTTGATCTCCGCGGGAAAAAAGGTAATCTTGTTAAGCCAGGACGGCGTCCCGTCCCGTTTTCAATTCTTACCCGGCAGTGAATTGATTTTATCCGGCACCTCCGAAACCGCGGATGTCTCGATCGCGGTGGATTGTGGGAGTGACAAACAACTCGGCCTGATGAGGACGCCGTTTTTCCGTTCGAAGGTCACGATCCAGATTGACCACCATGATTTTGGAAACGCGTTCGGCAAGATCCAGGTCCTCGAGGACGATGCGGCGGCGGTCGGAGAGATCGTTTATGAACTGATCCGGGCGCTTCGCGTCGACATCACGGCGAATATCGCCACTTGTCTTCTGACGTCCATTATCGTGGATACGGGCTCGTTTCGCTTCTCGAATATCCGGCCAAAAACTTTTGAGATTTGCAGTCAACTGATCAAAAAAGGCATAGACCTTCAATACTTGATCGAAGAATCCTATTGGAAAAAAAGCCGGTCGACGGCCAGACTGTCCGGGTTTTGCATTTCCCAAGCCCATTTTTCCGAGGATAGTGCGATCGCCTGGTCCACCGTTTATCAAAGAGATTTCAAACGTTTTAGGGCCAAGCTTTCCGACGTCGATTCGGTGGCGGATGATTTGCGAGCGGTGGAGGGCGTCAAGATCGCGGCCGTATTCAGGGAAACGGAAAAGAAAAGTTACCGGGTCAGTCTTCGTTCAGGCTACGGGATCAATGTAGCGCACATCGCGAAAATTTTTGGCGGCGGTGGACATCACAACGCGGCCGGTTGTTCCGTTTCGGCGTCCGAGAAAGAAAAACTCTTGCAGCATTTAAGCGGTTTATTGAGTTAAAAGCTTCATGACCCCACCACCTCTTTTTCCATCTTTCAGATGGATGGCTTCGCCTATGGTGAAGCCTTCTGCCCCATGGCCCGCTGTGCAGGCCGATTGCGAAGCAATGGCTGCAAATAAGTGGTGGGGCAGAACAAAAGAGGTGGTGGGGTGAGAGTTTATCGAGCGGACACGGTCATCATCGGCGCCGGCTTTGCCGGACTTTCCACCGCGTATCACTTGTCCAAACGGGGCCGGAAGAGCGTCTTGGTGATCGAACAAGACAAAAAATTGGGGGGGCACTCCTCGGGACGAAATGCCGGCATGATCCGACAGGCGGTCGAAGACCCGGTTTTGGCTCGTCTGGCCATCGACGGAAGAAAGCGGTTGAGCCGCGAGGCGGGCCGCTGGAAAGGAGTTTCTTTCCGGTCCAACGGTTCTTTGTTATTGGCCAAGAAAAACGGCCTCGGGGAATTAAAAAAAACGGCCGCGACTTTAGGGAAGATGGGGCTGGGCTACCGCTGGTTGTCGAGGGAACGCTCGGCTAGTTTGGTCCCTATTTTGAAGCGGGCGGATTTTGAAACCGCTTTATTTTGTCCGACCGACGCGTTTGTCGAGATCCGGGCGCTCTTGCACGGTTTTTTGGGCGCGCTGAAAAAACGCGGGGTCCCGGTGATTCGGGGCTGTCGTTTGAGTTCTATCCAAAAACACCGCGGCGGATTTTTAATTAAGGCCGGCAATAAAAATATTTTCGCCAAGCAGGTGGTAAACGCGGCGGGGGCCTGGGCGGGCCTCGTCGGCAAAATAGCGGGCGCCGTGCCGGTCCCGCTCGTGGCTTACCGGCGGCATTTATACGAAACAAAAGCGTTCGGAAAATCAGCGGGACGTTGGCCGTTTGTGTGGGATGTGAGCCGTCATTTTTATTTTCGCCCTATTCGGCGGGGACTGTTGCTCAGCCCTTGCGACAAACAGCCTTTTAAGCTCCGATTCGGCAAGCGGCCGGGGGTCGCGGAATCAGTGGATCCGCGGATGAAACAAAATTTGATGCGCAAACTAAAAGGATTTTCAAAGAACCTTTCCCAAATCAAAATCGGCCACGGAAAGGCGGGGTTAAGGACGATGGCGCCCGACGGCCGGTTCGTGATCGGCGAAGATCCGAAATTAAAGGGGTTCTTCTGGGTCGCGGGCCTCGGAGGCCACGGCGTGACCACCAGTTTTTCCGTCGGAAATTTGGTCGCCGATTTAATTTTTGGCAGGAAAAGGGAAAAATTTTTGGTAGAGGCATTGTCACCGAAAAGATTTTTTAAACGCTAACGTCATCCTGAGGAGCGTTAGCGACGAAGGATCTCGTTTTGAGATTCTTCGCTTTGCTCAGAATGACGTTTATTGGAGCTAAAATGTTACCCAAAGTTGATTATCATATGCACACGCCGCTTTGCGGGCACGCGGTGGGAAACCCCGACGAGTATGTCCGGCGGGCGATGGAGGTCGGTTTGGAAGAAATAGGGTTTTCCGACCACGCGCCGCTCGTGACGCACGAAGACGCGCGGTACACGATGAATCAAACGCAGCTTCCTTTGTATCATCAAATGATGGAGGAAGTTCAGAAAAAAACAAAAAATTTGAAGATCAAAATCGGGATCGAGGCGGATTTTGTCCCGGGATTCGAGGACAAAACCAGGGCCATCCTCTCGGGCTACCCTTACGACTTTGTGATCGGCTCCGTTCATTTCATTGACGCGTGGGCCTTTGACGATCCCGAAGAGAAGATTAAATGGAAAGACAAAGACGTGGACCGCGTTTATCGGGACTATTACAAGCTCCTCCGCTTATCGGCGGAATCGGGACTCTACGACATCATGGGCCATGTGGATCTGGTGAAAAAATTCGGGCATCGCCCAAGCGCGGACCTGACGGGGGAAATCGAAAAAACGGCCCAGGTGTTCAAGAAAACGGGGGTGGCCGTTGAAATTAACACCTCGGGTTTAAGAAAACCGGTGAACGAGATCTATCCTTCGTTTCCGGTTTTGAAGCTTTACAGACAAGCGGGCGTTCCGATCACCTTTTCATCGGACGCCCATGATCCTAACGATGTCGGCCGAGATTATGACAAGGCGTATGCTCTCGCCAAGGCCGCCGGTTATGAGGAGTACCTCGTATTTAAAAAAAGGAAGATCGAAGGAAAGGAAAGGTTATGACCCCACCACCTCTTTTTACATTCAATGAATGTTTGAATCCGCCGAAGGCGGATTCTTCCATCGTCTTTGAACAAAATAATGTGGTGGGCGATGGAACAAAAGAGGTGGTGGGGTGATGCGGCTCACCGGCATTGACCATATCGCGATCAATGTGCTGGACTTGAAAAGATCGCTTGAATTCTACACGAAGGTTCTGGGCCTCAAGGTTACCGAGAGGGAATACTCCAAGCCGGGGATCGAATATTTCCTGGATTGCGGCGGATCGCTCGTGGGGCTCATTCAGGGCAAGGAGGAAGAAAAACATTTATTGCAGGACGGAGGCATCGGGGGGAATCACTTTGCGTTTCGCGTCAGCACGAAAGATTTTGATCAGATGGTCGAAGAATTAAAAAACCAAAAAGTGCCCATCACCTTCTCCAAAAAAAGAGAAAAATCCTGGTCGGTCTACTTTCTCGACCCCGATGGCAATAAACTCGAAATCACCGCCTGGCCTCTAGAAGATTAGCCGCCAAGGATTATTCCTACTTCTTTTCTTTCAAGACCAAACAATCTATAATAAACACAAAAAGGGGGGTGGACGATGAAAGAAGGGGACAAGGCACCGGAGTTTAATTTGGCGGCGAGCGACGGCAAAAATGTTTCGCTGAAGGATTTCAAGGGTAAGGCGAAGGTTATTCTTTATTTTTATCCTAAGGATGACACGCCGGGCTGTACGGTCGAGGCCTGCGGTTTCAGGGATTCTGTGAAGGCGATACAGAAAACCGACGCGGTGGTGCTGGGGATCAGCCCTGACGGCGTCAATTCCCATCAAAAGTTCGTAGAAAAGTTTAAACTGCCTTTTATCCTTTTAAGCGACGAGGACAAAAAAGTCTGCGGCGCGTACGGCGTCTGGGTCAAGAAGAGCATGTACGGTCGGGAATACATGGGCGTCGCCCGTACGACTTTTGTGATAGGTAAAGACGGCAAGATCGAGAAGATCTATGAAAAGGTCAAGGCCGAGGGACACGCGGAAGAAATCTTGGAGTTTTTGAAAAAATAACCAAATAACCAATGGTTAAAATTAACTTTAAAAATAAAAATGTGACGTTGGAAGTTCCGCAGGGGCTTTCCATTTTGGAGGCGGCCTTGGAGCACCGTGTGCCGCTGTATCACACCTGCGGCGGCAACGCCTCCTGCAGCACCTGCCGGGTCCTTGTCTTAAAAGGCGCCGAGAATCTCTCTCCCATAGAAGAAGCGGAGTCGCAGGTCTTGGACGCTTTCGATTTGAAAACCCCTCACCGTTTGGGTTGTCAAGCGCTGGTCATGAGCGGGGAGATTGAAGTGGAAATTCCGGACAGGGCGAAGCCGCCGCGTCCGAACAAGACCCCCCGTATTTCCGAAGACGCGCGAGGGACTTACTAATGCGGTTTTTTTCAGGACTGGGGCTAATCTCCGTGTCACTCGTGATTCACGGCGCGCTCTTTTTTCCTTTGGATCACGCGGCCTCCCTGAAACAAACCCATCTGACAGAAGAACAGCAGGAAGTTTTAAAGCAAAAAGACAGAAATATTCAGTTTGAGTTTGTCGAAGCGCCTTCGAAAGCCCTTCCTCGACTGCCGGAAGAATCCTCCAAAATTTCCGACCGCGACGCGTTGAATCATGATAGCCAGGAAGATAAGTCGGGACTTAACGGAACTCCGAACATTCAAGCGCAAGGAGTCGCGGACCAGTTGGTCCAGCAGCGGGGCGTTGTCCCACAGCCCAGCACGCCAAAGTCAGAGCCGTCGGAAGAACGGAAGGCCGCTCCCCCCGCCTCGCCGCCGGAAAAAACCGCGGAAGGATTAAACGAGCCCAGAAAAGAGTCTCAGCAGGAAGAGCCCGAAAAGGAATCGCAGGCCAAGCCCCTTGTTAATCCGTCGCCCGGCGTTCAAAGTTTGACCGGGAGCGATAAAATCACGACTCAGGAAATGACCAAATCGAAGTCAAAGGGGGCGGAACTATTTGGCGTGACCTCTTTTGAGGCGACGGGTTCCGGCATGGGTGCTTACATGAAAAACCTGAAAGAAAAGATATGGCTTTCGTGGTTTCCTTATCTTGCGTTTAAATATCCCATGGATTTTAAATCCGCGGACGCGGTGATCAGTTTTACTTTAAATCAAAAAGGGGAGGTTAAGATCGTGAGGGTCATTGAAAGCCAAGGCAGCCCGCTTTTTGCCTCTTTTTGCATGGAGGCGATCCAGCGCGCTTCCGGATTTGGGGAGGTGCCTGAAGAAATGCTCGCATTAATGGGGAAGGATGAAATAGAGATTAAATTCGGGTTTCATTATCGTTAAGATAGATTTAACGAACGTTTTTCAGACCTTTTGATAAATTTCCGACCCTTTTTCTTTGAATTCCTTTGATTTTTCTTCGAGGCCGTGATCCAGCGCCGCTTTTTCATCGAGCTCGAGCTTTGCCGCGTAGTCGCGCACGTCTTGCGTGATCTTCATGCTGCAGAATTGAGGGCCGCACATCGAACAAAAATGCGCGACCTTCGCGGAATCCTGTGGAAGCGTCTCGTCATGAAAAGATTTGGCGGTCGTCGGGTCCAGTGACAGATTAAACTGGTCCTTCCACCGAAATTCGAAGCGGGCTTGGCTCAAGGCGTTGTCGCGGATCTGGGCGCCCGGGTGGCCTTTGGCCAGGTCCGCCGCGTGAGCCGCGATCTTATAGGTGATGACGCCCGCTTTCACGTCGTCTTTATTCGGCAGTCCCAGGTGCTCTTTCGGAGTCACGTAACAAAGCATCGCGCAACCGTACCAGCCGATCATCGCCGCGCCGATTCCGGAGGTAATATGGTCATACCCCGGCGCGATGTCCGTAGTCAAAGGCCCCAGCGTATAAAAAGGGGCCTCGCCGCATTCCTCAAGCTGTTTTTCCATATTGATTTTGATCAGCTGCATTGGCACGTGCCCCGGCCCCTCGATCATGACCTGCACGTCGTGCTTCCAGGCGATCTTCGTGAGCTGACCCAGCGTTTCTAGTTCAGCGAACTGCGCCGCGTCGTTGGCATCGGCAATCGAGCCGGGCCTTAACCCGTCTCCGAGAGAGAAGCTGACATCGTAGGCCTTCATGATTTCACAGATTTCTTCGAAGTGGGTGTAGGTGAAATTTTCCTTGTGATGGGCGAGACACCATTTGGCGTGGATCGAGCCGCCCCGCGAAACGATCCCCGTCACGCGTTTGGCCGTGAGCGGAATGTAACGGAGAAGCACCCCCGCGTGAATCGTGAAGTAACTGACACCCTGCTCGGCTTGTTCGACTAACGTGTCCCGGTACATCTCCCAGGTAAGTTCCTCGGCCTTTCCATTAACCTTCTCGAGGGCCTGATAAATAGGAACGGTCCCTATCGGAACAGGGGAGTTTCTTAAGATCCATTCTCTTGTCTCGTGAATATTTTTACCGGTAGAAAGATCCATGACCGTGTCCGCTCCCCAGTGGGTCGCCCAGGTCATTTTTTCCACCTCTTCTTCCACCGAAGACGAGATCGCACTATTGCCGATATTGGCGTTGATCTTGACCAGAAAATTACGCCCGATGATCATGGGCTCCAATTCCGGGTGATTGATATTGGCGGGAATGATGGCGCGGCCGAGTGCGACTTCTTGACGGACGAACTCCGGAGTAATTTTCACCGGGATCGAAGCGCCGAAACTGTTTCCCGCATGCTGAGCTCGCGAGGCCTCCACCGCGATGGCATCGGTCAGACTATTTTCGCGGATCGCGATATATTCCATTTCTTCCGTAATGACGCCTTTTTTAGCGTAGTGCATCTGCGAGACATTTCGGCCCGGCTTGGCTTTCAAGAAACGAGGCCCTTCGGCGTCACCCCGCCGTTTTATCCACGGCAGTCGTATCGGCGCCAACCCTTCTTTAAAATCAATTTTCACCTTGGGGTCCGTGTAAGGGCCGCTCGTGTCGTAAACATAGAGGGGAAGATTAGGTTCTTCGAGCCGGATTTTACGCATCGGAACGCGAAGCTCGGGATAAAGGGACCCTTGAACATACTCCTTCTCGGAGGCAGGGAAAGTTTTGGAATCAACGGACTTGATCACCCCACCACCTCCTTTTTTCCACTGCCGTTCTCATGCCTTTGTATGAAGGCAGTGGAAGAATCCGCCTCCGGCGGATTCATCAATCGGTGAGATTGAAAAGGAAGTGGTGGGGTCATGGATAAATTCTAGCACATAATTAGGAATATCGTCTAGAATTATGATAAAATCGTCGTCAATTATGTCAAATCGAGAAGCCATTCATTGCCGTCTCTGTGGCAGCGGCCGGTATTATCTTGTTTATCGAAAGCGAAAAGAGAAAGCGTCTTCGGAGCCCCGCGCCAAGAACTATGCCATCTCCGAAAGCTCCCTTGAAAAACCAGACAAGATCGTGCGCTGCATGACCTGTGGCCTTGTCTATGCCGCGCTGGACGGTTCGCTCAAAGAGATCAAAAAAGATTATTCCGACATGGTGGACGAAGACTATGTCAAAGAAGAAAAAGGCCGGCGCGCCCAGGCCAAAAGCGTTCTTTCTAAGATCACGAAGTTCAAAAAACAAGGCCGGTTGCTGGATGTGGGGTGCGGGCCCGGTTTGTTCCTCGCGCAGGCCAAGGAGCAGGGGTGGGAGGTATCCGGCGCGGATCTTTCTTTATGGGCCAAAAACTATTGCAAGGAGAATTTCGGCATTGATATTTTTCAAGGGACTTTGGCGGAGGCCCGTTTTGCGGACCGGTCATTCGATGTGGTCGTCATGAATGATGTGATAGAACATCTGGAAGATCCGAAGGTGGTCTTAAGCGAGATCCGGCGCGTGTTAAAGAATGATGGTATTGTTTATATCAGCACGCCAGACATTGACAGTTTTTTGAGCCGCTCTTTGGGAGGCCGGTGGTGGGGGATCAACAAGTACCACCTTTTTTATTTTTCAAGGAAGACGCTCGAGCGTCTTTTCGCAAGCGTCGGTTTCAAGCGGCTGAGGTATTTTTCCTATCCGAGGATTTTTTCCCTGAATTACTGGGCCAAACGGCTTGAGACCTATCCGGCCCTCGTTTACCGGCCGATTGAATTCGTTTCGCGGATCGGGAATGCAGGAAAAATACTGCTGAAAGTAGTTTTACACGACCAGATCGGCGTGGTCGCGAAAAAAATACAACGTCTGGATACGGTCGCTGCCCACGACGATTTGGAAAGAAAAAGGTTAAATAAGTCGCTTAAAGTCACGGCGGTGCTGCCGGCGTATAACGCGGCGCGGACGCTAGCCCGCACCGTTGCGGATATTCCCCGCGAGGTCGTCAGTGAAATCATTTTGGTGGACGATCGAAGCAAAGATGAGACGGTCAAAATCGCGAAATCATTGGGCTTGATCGTTTATGAACATGAAAAAAATAGCGGCTATGGGGCGAACCAGAAGACCTGCTATGAAAAGGCGCTGGAGCGCGGCGCGGACATTGTCGTGATGGTGCACCCCGATTATCAGTATGACCCGAAGATCATCCCCCAGCTCATCGAGCCGATTCAACGGGGAGAAGCGGACGCCGTTTTCGGGTCCCGCATGATGAAAGGCGGCGCGCTGGAGGGAGGCATGCCGATGTGGAAGCACAACGCTAATATTTTATTGACTGCTTTCGAGAACGTGATGCTCGGGACTTATTTGACGGAATATCATTCGGGGTTCAGGGCCTACAGCGCGAAGCTGCTTAAGACGGTCAATTACAAAGCCAATTCCAACGGCTTTATTTTTGACACGGAGATCATCGTTCAGATCCTCGCGAACCGCCTGAAGATCGACGAAGTGCCCATTCGAACGCGCTATTTCGAGGAGGCATCCTCGATCAGGCTTTGGCCCAGCATCTTATACGGATTGGGAATCATTCGAGTCATGGCATCCTATTACCTGCAGGAGCGAGGTATTCAATCACGTCGCGCGTAGAGACGACGCCGATCGGGATGTTGTTCTCCACCACCGGAACATGGCGGAATTTTCCGATCGACATTTTATGAAGCGCGTAGGCCAGAGGCGCGTCCTTGTCGAGCCATTCAGGGTTCGGCGTCATGATGTTCTTGACTGGAAATGTTTTCGCGTCTTTGACGATCCCGGCCACCTTTAGCAAAATGTCGCGGATACTCACGATGCCAAGAAGTTTCTTATTTTTGTCGCAGATCAAGACACACCCTTTTGTCGGGAGCGCCTGCATTCTTTCGATCACCTCTTGAACCGGCGTCTCAGGGAGCACGATGATCGGCGGGGTCTTGGAAATAAAATCGGACACCTTTTCGGTCATCACGAGTTTCTGCAGCTTATCTTTGCCGGGCGTGGGCAGGTCTTTCTGCGTAAAGGAGTGCAGGCATTTTTCACAGTGGTCGCTGCCCGCGATATTTTCGTGCCCGCAGTAAGGGCATTTTATTTTCATTTTTTTTGATCCTTTCCCCTGACGGTCCAGATATCTTCGGTGTATAAAATTTCCTCCAATTTCCCTTTGCCTTTTTTCTCGATCGCGAATTTTATTTGATCGTTCATCATGCCGTCATAAGTGGGTTTTTCGATGCAGCGGAAAATTCCGAATGGGACCGGCATCTCGGGATACGCCATTTGTGTCAGAACATAGGCGTAATTCGGCGAGGGATCGTTTTCGCGATGGACGAGGAGGTCTTTCTGGTCTTTCACGTCCGCCAGGTTCACAATCTCTGTTTTTAAACCGTTCATGCGGATCGTCTTGTCTTTTTTTTGGCCAAAGACGAGCGGTTTTCCGTCTTCAAGGTAAATCGCGCGGTCGTCACGAGTTTCGCGGCCTGTGATGGGCATGAAGGTATCTTTGTTGAAAATGATGCAGTTTTGATAGATCTCGACGAACGAGACTCCCTTATGCATCGCGGCTCTGGCCAACACCTGCCCCATATGGCGGGGATCGGTGTCCACGGTTCTCGCGATGAAGGTGGCCTCCGCCGCGATCGCGACGCAGAGCGGATTGATCGGGTAATCAATGGTCCCGTAGGGGGAAGATTTCGTGATCTTTCCTTTTTCGGAGGTGGGGGAGTATTGGCCCTTGGTCAGGCCGTAGATTTGATTATTCACGAGAATGATATTGAGATCCACATTGCGCCGCATGCAATGGATCAGGTGATTGCCGCCGATACTCAAGCCATCCCCGTCGCCGGTGACGACCCAGACCGTCAGTTCCGGACGGGCGCATTTCAGGCCCGTCGCGATCGCGGGGGCGCGGCCATGAATCGTGTGAAATCCGTAGGTATTCATGTAATAAGGAAAACGGCTTGCGCACCCGATGCCGGAGATAAACACATGGTTCTCGCGCGGCGTGGTGAATTGCGCGAGCGTCCGTTGCATGACCGACAGGATCGCGTAGTCCCCGCAGCCGGGACACCACCGGACGTCTTGTCCCGAGACAAAATCCTCTTTGGCATAGGGCAAGTGGGTTTGCAAGTTTTCGGCGGTCACCCCACCACCTCCTTTGTTCTACCGCCGACTTTAAAAAACTCATTTTTAGCGGTAGAAAGATTCGCTGTAAGCGAATCTAAAGATTCTTCGAATCTGAAAGGAGGTGGTGGGGTCATAGGTGCTCCAGAGCTTTGTTTTTTATTTCACTGATCTTAAAGGGTTGGCCCGTGACTCTATTATAACCGACGGCGTGAATGCCTTCGAATTCGGAACGGATCATGAAAAGGAGATTGCCCATATTGAGTTCCGGGATGAGAATCGTCTCGAAATTTTTTAATATTTCACCTAAGTTTTTAGGAAACGGATTGAGGTAATTTAAATGGCACGAGGAAACTTTTTTGCCTTCCTTTTGGAGCTCTTCGACCGCGGCGTAGATCGTGCCAAACGTCCCACCCCATCCGAGAAGCAGAAGCTTACCTTTTTTCTCTCCGAAGACTTCCACGGGAGGAATATCATCGGCGATCCGTTTGATCTTGTCCCGTCTTAATTCGGTCATGCGGTGATGATTGTCCGGGTCATAACTGACGTTGCCGGTCTTGTCCGCTTTTTCAATGCCGCCGATCCGGTGCTCCAATCCGCGCGTGCCGGGAATCGCCCAGGGCCTCGCGAGCGTTTTTTCATCACGCACAAAGGGCAAAAAGGGCCCGTCACTCGATTGCGGGTGCCGGACGTTTATTTTAGGAAGCTTTGAGATCTCTGGCAGTTTCCACGGCTCCGAACCATTCGCGAGATACCCGTCCGACAGAAAGAAAACGGGGGTCATGTATTTGACCGCGAGTCGCACGGCCTCGATCACGAAGTCAAAACAGTTTGAGGGCGTGGAGGACGCCACGATCGCGACAGGGGAATCGCCGTTTCTTCCGAACATCGCTTGCAAGAGGTCCGACTGTTCCGTTTTTGTCGGAAGCCCTGTCGAGGGGCCGCCTCGCTGAATGTCCAGGATCACGAGCGGCAGTTCCGCCATAACCGCCAGATTGATCATTTCCGATTTGAGACAAACACCGGGGCCGCTCGTGGCCGTCACGCCGATCTGTCCTCCGAAAGAAGCGCCCAGCGCCGCGCCGCAGGCGGCGATTTCGTCCTCGGCCTGAAAAGTTTTGACCCTAAAATTTTTGCGTTTGGCAAGTTCGTGCAGAATATTGCTGGCCGGTGTGATCGGGTAGCTGCCGTAGAGCACGTCTTTGTCCGCCAGAGACGCCGCCGCGATGATCCCGAGGGCCGTGGCTTCGTTCCCGCTGATCTTGCGGTAGGTGCCGGGCGAAATATCCGCTTTTTTTACGAGATAACGATGGGTAAGCGTCTCAGTGATGTCCCCGTAGTTGTAGCCCGCTTTGAGCGCTTTGATATTGGCCTCCGCGACCTCGGGTTTTTTCGCGAATTTTTCCTGGACCCATTTGACCGTATGGTCTATCGAGCGGCCGTACATCCAGAACACAAGGCCCAGCGCGAAGAAATTTTTACAGCGGTCGATTTCCGAAAACTTCATGCCCGACCCCTCGAGAGCGTTTTTCGTCAGCGAGGAGAAAGGCACCTGAAGCAGGGAATAGTCTTTGAGCGTTCCGTCGGTCAGGGGATTGGATTTCCAGCCGGCTTTTTTTAGATTGTCCTCATTAAAAGAATCGGTGTTAGTCACAATCACACCGCTTTTGACCAGATCCTTCAGATTGACTTTGAGGGCGGCCGGATTCATCACGACGAGCACGTCCGGCGCGTCTCCCGCAGTGTAAATTTCGTTGTGGCTGAATTGGATTTGAAAGCTCGAAACACCGGGAAGCGTGCCTTGTGGGGCGCGTATTTCAGCGGGGAAATCCGGAAGTGTCGCGATATCGTTGCCCATGAGCGCCGAGGTGTCCGTGAATTGGTCCCCGGTGAGCTGCATGCCATCGCCTGAGTCGCCGGCAAATCTTATGGTGACCGACTCAATCTCTTGCTCTATCGGTTTGCTGTCCATTTATCCGCCCTCGACGGTTTCGTGTATTTGGTCCGATTTCGGGGGCAGATTGAAAATTTCGGTCGGGAAAAGCTCCGCCAGAAAATTCACGATTGTTCTGATCGACAAGATGCCGTTCATCTGTCCAAATTCGTCCACGAGCGGCACGTGGCGGATGCCGAATTTATGCATCGCCTTAATCGCATCCCCGACGGTGTCCGATTTTTTAAGCGTGTGCACATCGGTGCGCATGTATTTGGACACGGGCTCGCTTAAAGAGACGCCGGGACGCAGAACATTCATCAGCACTTCCCGCTCGGTGAACATACCTACTACCTTGAGATGCGCGTCCGCCACGACGATGTACCCCGCTTTCTCACGATGCATGAGGTCGAGCGCGTCTTTCAGCGGGACATTGGGAAGGGTCGTCACCAGTTTAGGACGAAGGATTTGGTAAATTTTCGTTTCTTTGAGTATTTCTTCTATGGTTTTCGTTGGCATAGGGTTATCACTTTCCGGCGAAGAAATAGTATAGCATAAAACACCCGCGCTTGTTAAAATAACCGAACGATGCCCAACAATCTCAGCTCTGAAAATGCCTCCTTCGCCAGAGGCGAATCCGTCTCAGGCGGAGAAGAGCGCGTCATCAAGAAACTCAGCGAATTCGGCGAGGGGTTTAAGCATCATCATGAAAATTACGAGGCCTATTCCATTTCCCAGATCCGGGAGACGGGAGGGGTGTGGGATTTTGGAGATCTCTCGTTTCATTTCCCCGAACATTTTGGTTTTTGCTACGGCGTGGACAAGGCCATTGACATGGTGTTCGAGACCTGCGAGCGTTTTGGGGGAAAACGCATTTTTCTCACGGATCAACTGATCCATAACCCTTATATCAACGGGAAATTGAAGGAAAAAGGCGTGCAGTATTTGAGGAGAGACAGCCACAACCTTCTCTTGTGCGACGAGCTCGAGTCCGGGGATGTGGTGGTTGTTTCCGCTTTTGGGACGGATTTCAGGGACATTCAGAGTCTGAAACAAAAAGGGGTGACGATCGTGGATTCCACTTGCGGCGCGATTATTAATGTCTGGAAGCGCGTCGAGGGCTACGCGAAAAACGGCTACATCACCGTGATGCACGGCAAGCGTAACCACGAGGAGACTCGCGCCACCGTGTCCCAAGCCGTCAAGGAAGGCGGTGCCTACCTCATTATTGAGAACATGCGCGAGGCCGAGGAGCTTGCCTCCGTGGTCCGAGGCGCCATGAGCGAAAAGGATTTTGTCGACCGATACCCGAACGCGGCACCGGAGGGTTTTTCGTTTGATACCGCGGTCTGCAAGATGGGTATGGCCAACCAGACGACGATGTTAAAAGGGGAATCGCTCGAGATTCAGGAACTATTGCGAAACGCGTTCAAGGACCGTTTTGGCGAAATGATCATGCAGGAACGGTTTAAGAGTTTTGACACGATCTGCGGCGCAACCCAAGACCGCCAGGATGCGTTAAGGAAACTGTTGAATCAACCGCTGGATTTGATTCTGATCGTGGGCGGATTCAATAGCTCGAATACCTCGCATCTGGCTGAAATTGCCCAAGGGTCTCTCCGGTTTTATCACATCGAAAGCGCGGACGACATTCTTTCTCAAAATGAAATCCGCGCGCGCGATCCGAAATCAGGAAAGATAAAAAAAGAAACCGGCTGGTTTCCCGCCGGCACGAAACATATCGGAGTTACTTCCGGAGCGTCCACGCCTGACGTGACGCTTCAGACGATCATTCAGAAGATCCGGGAATTTAAGAATGAAAAATGATTAATGAAAAATGGTTAATGGCTGTGTCGCTTGCGCGACCTGTGTTTCAAGGTCACGTAGTGACTCCACTACTAATCATTTTACGTTAACCATTCTTCATTTTTTTGTTTAGTAAGATATAGATCACGAACGCCGCTTCGAAGATCAGGTAGTAGATCACCCAGTTCATTCCGCCCGCGCCGTGGCCGTAGCTATGGAGGCCGCGCCCCAGCACGAAGTTCACGCCGTACCAGGTCATGAGGACAAGCAAAAAACCCAGCACCGAAAAAAGCGCTACGCCGAAGTCGCTGATTTTTTTGGCGTATCTTAAGTGAACCGCGATCAGGTATCCCAGAAACGTGATAAGCGCCCAGGTTTCCTTGGGGTCCCATCCCCAGAAACGCCCCCAGGACTCGTTGGCCCATACGCCGCCCAGCACGGTGCCGATGCCGATCAAAAGCGTCCCAAGTTGAATCACCTTGAAGATGAGCTGGGCCGATTCTTCTTCGGCCGCTTTCGAAAATTTCCCGAAGGCATGATTGAATAGATGACGATGTCCGAGCCCCATCGCCAGGCCAAACGCGCCGTAGCTTGAAACGACGGTCATCACGTGAATCGTGAGCCAGTAATTGCTTCGGAGAACCGGCACGAGTACGTCCAGGCCGGAGTCCAACGGCAAGAGGTTGCCGTAGATCATGATAAAGCCGCTGACAATCGAACCAACAACCAGCGGCGCCGAGTTTCGTTTCACGAGTGAGAAGACCAACGCGAAAACGATGAGCGCCCAGTTCATGAAGATCATGGACTCGTACATATTGGAGACGGGGGGCCTTGAGAGGATGAGGACTCTAAAAACGATCCCCGCCGTGTGGCAGAAGATCGCACCGCATAGCAAAAAGAAACCGGCGCGGGTGAATGGTTTTTTCCGCTTGAAGAATGTCAAAAGCAAAAACGCGGCAAAATAAGCGATCGCCGCGATCTCGAAAGGCCGGAAACGGTAATACTGGACCTCGAGTACCAGTTTCCACCTCGGGGTCTCTTTCGCGATGGCGTATACCTTTTCTATCCAGTCGTTCGTTGCTTTCTCAAACCGGGCAAAGTCCCTTTTTTTGTAGTCTCGGACAAGCTGAATGAATTCGGAAGAAAATCCGATCTGCATCGCGTAGGGAGAGCCCCAGGCGGGCGAAAAGGGCGCCGGAAGAACGTTGATGCTGTTGCCCGAACTCAGAGCGTCCACCGCGTGCATTTTTGAATAAAGCTCTTCGGCTTTCTGTTCGAGCTTCGTGGGACGCTCATCCCGATCGCGCTTCAGTTTCGCGTCTCGGACAAGCATTTGGATTTTTCTGACCGAAGGCACGATTTCGTTCATCGAAAAAAACTGATCGTTTTCGCTTAAATTCAGTTTTTCCTTAAGTTCCGGATAGTCCACGCGGATCCAGCGCGTCTCGCCGATTTTTTCTCTGTTGGCCAATAGGTCCAGGAGTACGATGGTCGCTTCTTTTTTCTCCCAGCGTTCGCCTCCGGTGATCAATCTCACGAGCTGCCGTGCGAAAGAGTCGAGCGGCTTGACCCGGCCGTTGTGCTGGATTGGGATGGTTTTAGCGGCGGCGATCGGGGCACCTTGATCGGCGAAGGCCGGCAGAACGCCGCCCGCCGTCATTAAAAGAAGAAAGAGCGGCAGGGATCTCGAGAGGCATTTTCTCATTTTTGGTTTCCCATTCCGCCAAAAAGCGCGTCGGATCCGTCCTGCTTCGCGGCGGAAAAAAAAGGATGAATATAGAAAAGAAGCGCTACGCCGATAAAGAGGATCGCGGCACCCGGATAGATCAGGCGAATGCCTGGATTTTTCGCGACGGTGAAAACGGAGCCTTCTCCCAGCCGCTCGTCCTGCATGTAGGACGACTGAAAGATCCGGTAGCCCTGATAATCCAGCGGCTTATTCATGCGGATTGTTTTTTCCATTTTTATATTTTCTTTAGGATCGGTTAGCGTTACGTCGCTTTCAAAAGAGACGGGACTGCCAGTCCCGGGGTAGTCCACTTTTCTGAAGTCCTTTAGTTTGAGCGAAAAGGGGACCGCCTTTTCTTTCGGGCCGAGAGCAATTTGAACAGTCCCTCTTTTTGTCTCGAATCTTATCGGCCGGTCCGCCGTGAGCCAGCGGTTTGTTCGGGTATTATCCTCTTTTACCGTCGTAATCTCCAGCGCAACGTTTTCCGAAGAAGGTTCTTTTGATTCTTGGAAGATGCGTGAGATCTTTGCGTGATTGAAAAGACGGCCGGTCTTGATCTTGATGTCCATCCAGCCCGTACTGATCTCCTGACCAGGTATCAAGGGCCCTTCGGTGGGAGGTTTTTGAGAAGAGGTGATGCGGTAGGTCCAGGGACCCTCGTCCGACGCGTAGACCGTGAAAGAGGGAGAGCGGAGAATCGCCAACCGGACATCCAGATCAAAAAAATTGTTTGAGGTGCCCCCGCGCAGGGAGTTGAAATCAGGAAACATCATGAATTTGGTATGATGCTCGATCTTTCCCTGATCGTCCTGGACTTGAAACTCAACCGCCGGATTAAACCCGATCTCTTGAGGCGCGTTAACCAGCTTTTGATCGGCGATCTTTGCGTGGGGATAATAGGTTAAGTGATGAACGGCCAGGCCGCTTTCTCCCAACGGGATTTCAGAAGGATTATTTTCTTTTAACTCTATTGAGAAGGTTTCCTGGCTACTTTTTTTGGTGATGAGCAGGGACGGTTGGTGGGCATTGATCTGGGCTTTGCCCGCTTTTAGTTCGATACGGGCGGGACCGATCCGTTTGGCCGAAGTTCCCCGGCTTTCAGGATCATTTGTCATCAGCCAAAAAGGTTCGTGAAGGCCGACCGTGTCGCTTGTCATGGTCGCTTGGAGCGCATATTTAATCGGATCTTTCGCCGTTCCTTCCTCTATCTCCTGGGTCTCCGAGGCATGTTTTAGGATTTTCGTGATGAACGCCTTCTCGTTCATATCCTTGAAGACCGGCAGCTCGTACGGCAGTTTTTTAAGCGAGGACGGCAGGCCAACCGAAATGGATTCTCGGGAGGGAAAAACTATTTTAATCCGGTCGCCTTCCTGCGAAATGGTGTTTTTTGTACTCCCCTCAAACACCGTCATCTGGCCCTCGATGCCAAAGAGTCTCGTCAGGAGTGTCCCCGCCAAGAGCATCAGAATGCCGATGTGCGTGATCACAAAACCGATATGCTGGTTCTTAAATGGGTAGCGCGTCAGCGTCGCGCAGAAAATATTGATCCAGACAAGGCCCAGAAAAAAATCGAACCAGCCCGCCTGGTAGAAAACCTTTTGGGTGAAAGGGGTCCCGTAGAATGATTCCGTGAAGGTGGACGCCACGAGGAGAATGACGAGCGAGGCAATAAGAAAAATGGCGAACTTGAGCGAACCCAGGGTTTTGATCATAAAAGATGGTGTTATTATGGACTAATTTTTTGTCGAGTTCAAGTGCCAAAGGGGTCTGACCCCTTTGGCCCCCTCAACACGGGGTCAGACCCCTTTGTTAATTATCGCTTATAATTAGTTATAGACAGTAGTTATTGGATATCGTATACTCCGATTAGATAAGAGATAGTAATAGAGATAAAGAGGAGCAATGGGTGCGACCGTCCGCGTTCGTTTATAAGAAATCCATGGGAAGAAAAAGAGCAGTTCTTTTCCTGCTTCTTTTTATTTTCTCCGCGCAGCTTGCGTTTGCCAGGGGATGGTCCGTCGAATCAGGCGATGTCAACGTGGACGAGTCCCAGGAAAATAAACTCACGATCACAGCTTCCGACCGCGCCATTATCAGCTTCGATTCTTTTTCGATCGGTCAAAATGAAACCGTCCAGTTCATCCAGCCCGGAAGTTTTGCAAGCGTTCTTTTAAAGGTCAAAGGCCCCGAAGCAACGGACATCTACGGCACAGTGATCGCGAACGGCCAATTGGTTCTTTGGAACCCAAACGGCATCACATTCCACGACACGGCCAATATTCAAGTGCAGTCCTTGATCGCCTCAACGCTTGAAATCCAAAACACGATGTATCTTGGAAATCAACTGACATTTGAAAAAGGACTAAACTCAAACCCAGGACAAATCTTGAACGAAGCCAACATTGCGGTTCCCGATGCAGGTCACATCGCTTTGATCTCCGAGAAGATCCAGAACAAGGGCACCCTCGTCGCTAAATTAGGATCCGTTGTCCTTGCCTCAGGTGAAAAGACTACAATCTCTTTTGACAACCAGGGCCTCATCAATCTCGTTGTGGATCAAGGACTCACGAACGCGATCCCCAACGCGATCCGGAACGAAGGGGCTCTCAAGGCCGACGGCGGCAAGGTTGTTTTGGATGCCAAGACCCTGAACCAGACCCTGGATACGCTTGTGAACAACGAAGGCATTGTGGAAGCTAACAACGTTGTTGAGAAAAATGGCGAGATTCTGATGCTCTCAGGCGGCGGAATGAAAATCATGGGACAATTATCCGCTGTTCACGGAGAAATCAAACTTGAAGCGGGGGCAGATATAGAAGTGACAGGCCCCACCGCCACCCAAGGTAACACCACTTTTCAAGCAGTCAACGATATTAAGGTAAACGCCGATGTCACGACCGACTCAGGCAATCTTACCTTTAAGGCCGATTCTGATAAGGATGGGAAGGGAGCCTTTCTCCAAAAAGAAGGCACCACCGTCAAGACCCTCCGGGCCTTACGGCCCACAGGGCCGGAGGCCACCACGTACGGCGACATCGCGATCGAATCTTCAGGGGAGAGTACGCTCGGCAATATCGTTTCAGCGGGCAATCTCACCTTGAGCCAGGCCGGAGCGCCGGCTACTTACACACAACATCCCAATTCTTTTATTACTACCGAAGGATCTTTGACTATTGGGGAAAATGTCACCTTAAGCGCGTCATCCGTCATTCTGAGCCCAGAGGGCGAAGAATCCCAAAGCGAGATCCTTCGCTCCGCTCAGGATGACGTACGGATCAATATAGGGAAGGACTGGATAAACCAAGGGATATTTGTGTCCGGTTCTTCAACGGTTACATTAACCGGCCCCCAGGACGCTACCGTCTTTGGCGACAACACCTTTAATAATTTCACCATCATTGAGCCTTCCAAGAACGTCTCTTTTGAAGCGGGGAAAACCCAAGAGATCACAGGAATCCTTACCCTCAAGGGTAATTCTGGGAGTCCTCTTACCATTCAATCGACTAACACGGCTATTCCATGGACCATTGAAGCGACAGGTGCCGTACAATTTTCATACATCAGCATCATGGACCAAAGTACGATTCATATCCATGGACCCCCGTCGGCGGACTCACCTGTTTATGTTCTCGGCGACAATACCTTTTACAATCTCACCGTTACTACTCCTGGTCTAGAAGTCTACTTCGAAGCGGGGAAAACTCAAACGATCTTAGGGACATTTACCGTCAAAGGCGCTTTTGCGAACCTTCTCAAACTCCGTTCCACCGAAGAAGGAGCGCAGTGGCTCATAGATCCGAGAGGCCCGAGAGATTTGATATTCATGAGCGTCAAAGATTCCAACAACATTAACTCCGAAGAAATCATCGCGATTAAATCCAACAAGGAAGAAAACACCACCCACTGGGACCCGACGACGACGTGGACCGGGGGAGATGCCGGCGCAAACTGGTCAGCCGGCCTCAACTGGGACACCGGAGTAGCTCCACCCGCGGGTAACGATGTGGTATTTGACGGCGCTTTTGCTGTGACTGGGAATGATAACGCGACCGTGGACAATTTATTCAATGCGACGAATACGGTCAATACGCTGACCATCAGCGGCTACACCGGCACGATCACCTTGTCCACAGGGCTGACGGTCACGGGGGTCTACAATCATTCTTCGGGATCGGGTACCGTCAATGCCAACGGCAATACGCTGACGGTGGGGGGGTTGGCCACGATCGCGGCAGGCACTCACCAAGCTTCCACCACCACACAAACTTTTAACGGAGGCCTCACCATCTCCGGCGGCACTTTTACCGGCTCGAGCGGAACGGTGGACGTGAACGGCGCGCTGACGCTGTCTTCCGGTACGCTCACGGCGCCGTCCGGCACGTTCACCGTCTCCGGCAACTGGGCAGTGTCCGGCTCTCCCACCTTTACGGCCGGCACCAACACCGTCACTTTTGATGGATCAGGGACACAAACCTTGGATTCCGGAGGAACCACTTCTGCTTTTCAATTTTATAATATTATTTTCTCAGGCGCCGGCACGCTTCAACCTGTCACCAATCACATTCAAGTGAACAATAACTTAACTTTCAATTCTGGGGCCGGCACTTTTGATAATGCCACCAACAATAAAAATATAACGGTCACGGGCAATGTCACAATGAGCAATACACGCACCGACATGGGAAGCGGCACTTGGACCGTGTCGGGAAATTGGGATCATGCGAATGTGACAACGTTTAATCGCAACACTTCCACGATTGTTTTGAACGGGGCAAGTAAAACATTGGCTATGAATAGCAAGTCTGTGCATAATCTCACGATTGACGGGACAATTTCCTTTTCGCAAAACTCCGGAGTCAGGGGAACGCTCCTAATAAATAACGGCGGCACTCTTACCGGCACCAATAATATGGCTATCGTAGACGCGGCAAGCGACATGATAGTCAAATCCGGAGGCACCTACACCGGGAGTGCCGGGCTTACGATTCAATTCAGCGCCAGCATCAGCGAACAGTCGGGGACGATCAGCAATACGACGTTAACCATTGATGGAGGTCATTCGGGTGGCTCCACCAACACCATTGCGCCGGGGACGTATGCGTCCACCACGGTTAGATTTAACAACGGGTCGGGGGGCGTCACTACAGCGCTTTCAAATGGGAACTACATATTTACCGGCAACGTAGACTTCAAGACGACTGGCGCCGGGACATTGATTTTTGATAATTCCGCCAACAACCCCAACATTACTTTTCAGGGCAACGTCACTTGGACAGAAAGCGGCGGGGCCGTCACCTGGACCAAAGGGACAGGTGCCATTACCTTGTCAGGCGGAAGCGGAACGAATACATTTGATTTTGATAATGAAAGCCTCGAAGCCGTTACGGTGAATGCTTCGGGGGTGGTTAAACAGCTCGCTGACAATATGACCGTAACCAGTCTTACCGTTGCTGCCGGTACTTTTGATTTGAGTGGGTTTAACACGACTAGCGGGGCTGTCACGCTCACAGGTGGTACGATCACCGGCAGTACAGGTGTTCTCACCGGCACCTCTTATGCCGTAGAAAACGGCACCATCAGCGCTATTCTTGCCGGCTCCGCGGTCGCTTTAACCAAAAGCACTTCAGGCACAGTGACTTTAAGTGGCGCTAACACCTACACCGGTGCTACCACCGTCAGTGCCGGTGTCTTAAACATTCAACACGCCACTGCGACAGGCACGACGGCTGGAGGCGTCTCGGTCACCAGTGGTGCCGCCCTCCAGATCCAGGGAGGCATCGCCGTCGGAGCCGAAGCCCTCACTTTAAACGGCACCGGCATCGCAACTGACGGCGCCCTCCGAAACATCTCAGGCACTAATTCCTGGAGTGGAGACATCACTCTTGGAGCGGCCACACGCATTAACTCCGATTCAGGAACACTTACTTTATCCGGAGGCGTCTCAGGGGCCGGACAAAACCTCACCGTCGGAGGGGCTGCCAACACCACCCTAAGCGGTATTATCGGCACCACTTCCGGAACGATCACCAAAGACGGAGCCGGCACTCTGACTTTAAGCGGGGCTAACACCTATTCAGGCACTACGACATTAAGTGCGGGGGTACTGAATATCAATCACGCCACGGCTCTTGGTAGCGGCACGTTTACGATTGCAGGCGGCACGATCAACAATACCTCCGGCAGTGCGATTACCTTATCGAATAACAACGTCCAGAACTGGAATGCAACCGTTACGTTTACCGGCACCAATGCCTTGAACCTTGGAACGGGTGCTGTGACTTTAGGCGGCAGCCGGATCGTGAATATCAGCGCCAGCACTCTTACTGTGGGAGGTGTCATCGATGATGGCGTCTCGACATTCCTTCTCTTAAAAAGCGGTGTCGGGACACTGACACTCTCCGGCGTCAATACCTATGGGGGTTCCACGACAATCAGCGCCGGCACCCTAATACTCGGCGCTTCAGGTGTTATTCCTGATGCAAGTGCCGTGACCGTCACAGGCACACTCGATCTAAATGGCAACAGTGAAACGATCGGCTCTTTAGCCGGTGGTGGCACTGTCACCAGCGGCGCGGCAGGCTCTATCACTCTGACCGCCGGTGGAGATGACTCGTCTACCACCTTCTCGGGCGTCATGCAAAACGGCTCAGGCACCGTCTCACTCACAAAAACAGGAAGCGGCACACTCACTCTCTCAGGCGTTAACACCTACACCGGAGCGACTACTATCAGCGCAGGCACTCTTAAACTCGGGGCCTCAGGCGTCATTGCCGACACCAGTGCCGTGACCGTCACAGGCACATTAGATTTAAATGGCAACAGTGAAACGATCGGCTCTTTGGCCGGTGGTGGCACTGTCACCAGCGGCGCGGCAGGCGCAGTCACTCTAGCTGCCGGTGGAGATAACTCGTCTACCACCTTCTCAGGCGTCATGCAAAATGGAAGCGGTACTGTCTCCTTCACAAAAGCAGGCAGCGGCACACTCATTCTCTCGGGCGCTTCTACCTACACCGGTGCTACCACCGTCAGTGCCGGTGTCTTAAACATTCAACACGCCACTGCGACAGGCACGACGGCTGGAGGCGTCTCGGTCACCAGTGGTGCCGCCCTCCAGATCCAGGGAGGCATCGCCGTCGGAGCCGAAGCCCTCACTTTAAACGGCACCGGCATCGCAACTGACGGCGCCCTCCGAAACATCTCAGGCACTAATTCCTGGAGTGGAGACATCACTCTTGGAGCGGCCACACGCATTAACTCCGATTCAGGAACACTTACTTTATCCGGAGGCGTCTCAGGGGCCGGACAAAACCTCACCGTCGGAGGGGCTGCCAACACCACCCTAAGCGGTATTATCGGCACCACTTCCGGAACGATCACCAAAGACGGAGCCGGCACTCTGACTTTAAGCGGGGCTAACACCTACACCGGTGCTACCACCGTCAGTGCCGGTGTCTTAAACATTCAACACGCCACTGCGACAGGCACGACGGCTGGAGGCGTCTCGGTCACCAGTGGTGCCGCCCTCCAGATCC
>Ga0080064_1000966_pt1 | contig 65648 bp, 27 predicted proteins | sample Subgrocontami54m_FD_69260 | JGI IMG/M metagenome (GOLD analysis project Ga0080064, IMG submission 69260) | Subsurface groundwater microbial communities from S. Glens Falls, New York, USA - GMW46 contaminated, 5.4 m (SPADES assembly) (version 2) ... | reverse complement strand
GCAGGAATTTGGTCATCGGATCACCACATGTGGTGCGCACTTTGAACGAACGCATCACGATCCCAAATGATTCAACGTATAAGCATAACAATTGGAATGCGATTCGATCTCAAGATTCAATTGCCCACTATTTCATTGTGCAAGCCGGCGTACCTCAGATTGCCAACTTCGTCGGTCTCGTACCGCTTGCAATCCGCAACGAGCTAATCGATACATCATCGCTTAACGGCGGCTCCATACAATTCCGCGATCCCTGGTATGTTCACGATGCGGCATGGAATCAGTTCAACCGCTTCGATTCATACACATCGCCCTATTTGCCCACGGGTTCCTACATTCAGACAATAGGAGGCATCTTCATGAATCAGGGTGGTTTCGATCCTGTAAATCCAGTACCACCTTACTACTCTGTGCGTGACACCCAAACGCAAACCATTGGTTCGTACCAAAACTGCAACTTCATCGGGTGGGCCGCGACGAAGGCCACGAACCCGGCACAATTCACCAGTGCGACAGCCCTCGAAACACCCGTCATATTCCGAAGCGCGAACGATACCATCAAAGCACGCTACAAGGCTCACCTTGTGACGAACACCACCTCAGCGCTCGATTATGGCGCGCAAAGAAAACTTCTGGCCTACTATTACCCTGCCGGGCAGCAGTTATTCACCATGGTCTACGAAAGCGGAGGCGGAATCTTTGCCACCTCTTCAACAAATGCTGGCGTAACATGGTCTGGTGAAGTTAGTGTCGGAGGACTGCCGCCGGTCGGGACCACTGACCGGACACCAGCGGCCGCGATATTTTTCGATGGACTTTACTACTCCCCAACGTATGCGTGGGAAAATATCTCACAAAACGGCTCTCAATACGTCCATACCATAAGAAGTACCGCTGCCGGCTATCTTGCAACATTCAATACAGTGACTGACCAGTTGGCACTTCCCGTGGTAACGACCTATTCCCTTGTCCAAAACGTAAGAGGAATTACGACTTTTTGGAAAGACGTGAGCACTATCCGTTGGTGCGATGCGCATCCCATTCCACCTGCGCCACAGCAACCCCCACTCACCTTTGGCGCCATAAATGCGACGACGACGAACTCCTTTAAGTTTAGTGCGGTGGCGCGAACAGAAAACTGTGGAAGCCAGAGCGGCATTCCTCAATGGTGCGCTGTCTGGGAAGAGGGAACATCGCAGCGGACAATCAAGTACATCCAGGGGACCTGGAACAGTTCAACCAACACCATCGATTGGACTATCCCTGTCAATGTTGCAACAAGCACATCGTCAGAAGACAATTACAGTCCGACCATTGTCCTTGATGGCAACTGCAACGCATGCATTGCCTGGGTATACAAGAACGGCTCAACTGGTACCATCAAATTCCAAAGAAGGGATATCAATGGTAATCTCATTGCAGGCAGCCAGGCATCGTTCTCAACTTGTGCAACTGGCTTCCCCTCTCCTCCTTCTCTGTCCGACCATCGGAATGATGCATCATCGACAATCTCACTCACGCTCACGTGGCAGCAGTCGAATTATTCCTTTGCTGCTCAATACGCCGGGACAACTCAGACCTGGAGCTCCCCGTTTGTTCTTTCGACAAACGCTGTGGCTGTACAGATAAATGAGAGCAAAACAAACAGCATTCAGCGATACGCCCTCCTCCTGCAGTTTGGCAGTCCGCTTTATTCCTTAAGTTCCATCTCTATTCCCTCAACTCCGCCAAGCCCGCCTGCCGCGCCCTCAGCACCGGTGCTATCATGTTCCAACTGCACAGTGGCGGACGCTCATCCATCATTCAGTTGGACAGCGACAGCCCCGGGCGGTACGTATCAAGTCTATCGTGCCCAGTGTGCAGTTGGCGACGCTGACTGCGCAGCAGATCCTTTCTGGCGTGGTATCTACGACGGCCCAGGCACATCGTTGGTCGATGGCGGTGTTACCGTTTTTCATAAGACTAGCTCGAATCCGGTCCCAACGAGCGTCTATTTCTATTACGTTGCTGCGACGGATATCTATTGTCGCATGTCGCCAGGCTCGAACATCCAGCCGGTCAATTCAGGCGAGGGTTGGATCACCAAGACAGCAAAGCGGGAAACACCGGAAGAACCGGAGCAAGAGCAGAAGCCAGACGTGTATCGCCTGTATCCGAATTATCCTAATCCGTTCAATCCGACAACAACAATCTACTACACACTCCCTGAAGATCAATACGTGCAGCTTGTGGTTGTCAACCTTCTTGGGCAAGAAGTGGCACGGCTGGTGGATGGATTTGAAAGCGCCGGGTATAAGAAGGTCGAGTTCCAGGCAGGGAGTCTGCCAAGCGGCGTTTACTACTATCATTTGAAGGCAGGTACGTTCGACGATGTGAAAAAAATGCTGATTGCGAAGTAAATCATCTTCACCGATTAGCAATGTCGAAAGTTCCTGTTCCGGACCTACCCCTTCCCTCCTACTTCCTCGAGCGCGCTCTTGAGTCTGGGGAGCGCCTCTGCAAGCATGCTCGTTTCCCTGCCGATCCCTATTCGGAAATACTCCGGCATCTCAAAGAATTTTCCCGGCGCGACACTCGTCGCATATTCTTTGCGCAGCAAGCTGCAGAGACTATCCACACTCCCTCGGTTTAGCTTAGGGAATGCCACCAGGCCGTAACGATGCGTTACTGCCGTGAGCGCCTTGCATGAGGTGAAAAACTCATTGACGAGAGTCGTGTTGGCGGCCAAGAGCGATTGTGACCGGGCTGCGAGTCGATCGAGTTCCCTCAATGCGATAACGCTGACAAGTTCGGCCATGTGCGCGGGAGTGCTGTGAAAGAGATCGGTCAGTCGCCACATCCTTGCTGCCAGTGGAGGGGAGGCGACGATCCAGCCGCAGCGGAGGCCGCTCAACCCGTAAACTTTGGTTAAGCTGTTCGTGGCGACGACGTTGCTGCCGGCGTGAAAGGCCGAACGGGGCCGCTCACCGAATGCCGCGTCCGCGTAGACCTCGTCGACGAGCAGATGAGCGCCGGCGGCTGAAGCGAGTTCACTGACCCGACGCAGCGTTCCCTCGTCGGTGAACGCACTGCTCGGGTTATGAAGATTCGTGAGGACGATGAGCTTTGTTTTCGACGTGACGAGAGGCGTCAATTCGTCCGTGTCGATGAGGAATCCATTCTCAGGTCTCCGGTGAAACCGCCTCACCGACGCGCCAAGATACCGCAGCGTCGACAGGAGGAGCTCGTATGTCGGATGTTCCAGAAGCACTTCATCGCCCGGCTGAATGAGCGCCGCGAAGGCAATATGGTTGGCCATCGACGTCCCGAGGGAGGAGACAATGCAGTCCGGCGTGACGCCGCACTTCCTCGCAAGCGCTTCCCTGAGCGGTTGATAGCCGTAACCTCCCGGTCCATTGATCTCAAGGTCAGCGAGGGTCACCTTCAATTCCGAAAGCGGACAATGCAGCAGGTCGCTCGACACGAGATCGTATCTTGCCTGCGAGGCGGTTTTCACCCAGTGCATGTACTCGGAACTCATCAGGCGCTCCCGGCTCATCCGTTGCGCCTCCACCATTTCCAGAAATAATAGATCGGGATGCCGGAGAGTGTGATCGCAACGCCGATGCCCGCCTCGATCCTGTATTGATAAATCGTGTTGACGACAATAAATGCGCAGATGATGATGAAGAGAACCGTGGTGATCGGATGACCCGGCATGTTGAATCGCGGCTTAATTTCATGTCGTTCCCTGGCCATTTTCCGGAAGATAAAAATGCAGCTGGCAGTCAGTCCGAAGAAGAGGAAATCGTCATAGACGACATAGCTGAGGATCTGGTCATATTTTCCGGAGAGGGCGATAATGATCGCCAGCACTCCCTGGATCGCGATCGCGAAGACGGGGACATGCGTTTTCGGATGGATCCAGGCGATCGCTTTGAAGAAGAGGCCGTCGTCCGCCATCGCGAAGTAGACCCGGGGCGCCGTGAGGATCGACTGGCTCAGGAAGCCGAGAGTGGAAATGGCGATGCCAAGTGCAATGAGCATCGCGCCTTTCTCCCCGAGAACGATCCGCATGACGCTCGAGGCAGGCGTTGAGGTGGCGGCCAGCCCTTCGGGCCCGAGCGCCTGGAGGTAGATGAAATTAACCGAGAGATAGAGAATCACAACGCCCACGACACCGATGAGAAGTCCACGCGGCAGGTTCTTCTGCGGTTCTCGTATTTCACCGGCTATGAAGTTCGCTGTCTGCCAGCCGCCGTAGGCAAAGAGGACAGGCACCATGGCGGCGCCAAATGTCGAGAGCGAGTCGATCGACAATGGTGTGTCAGTAGGGGAAGCCATTGACTGCGGGAGCGCCCCGACGAGCTTCATGCCGAATCCGACCAGCATGAGGATCGCGAGAATTTTCGTGACCATGAGGATGTTCTGCACCGTGCTGCCCGTCCGCACGCCGAGGCAGTTGACAATGGTGAGAACGGCAATGACAATGACCGCCACGCTCCAATCGGGGATGCCGATGCCGGTGAGATCGATGTAATACCGTGCGAATGTCATCGATACCGCAGCCATCCCGCCGCAGTCGCTGATGAGGAAAAGTGTCCATCCAAAAAGGAATGCCAAGAGGGGATGATACGCTTCGCGGATGTAGGCGTACTGTCCGCCCACCTGCGGGCGTCGTTCGGCGAGCTCGGCATAGATGAATGCTCCCATGAGCGCAATGAAGCCGCCGGCGAGCCACGTCCCGAGGATCAGCCACGGCGTGTGAACGATCCGTGCAACGACGGATGGGTTCATGAAAATGCCTGAGCCGATGATGCCGCCCATGACGACCATCGTTGCATCGAACAGTCCGAGGCGACGAACCAGCCCTGGTTTTGTAGCATTCATGGGGTTGATATGACTAAATGTGACATGGATTCGTCTTTCTCCAGATTGGGTGCGTCAATGCGCTTCCAGCCAATTCTTTCCGACGCCCGCTTCCACTTCGACCGGCACAGAGAGCGGCAGGGCGTTTTTCATCTCCTCAACAATAACACTCTCTGCTTTCCGCTCTTCGCTCTCGGCTATCTCAAAGACCAGCTCATCATGGACCTGCAAGAGCATCGTTGCGCCGATCCTTTCATCTCTTAATCTGCTGTGAATATGTACCATCGCCAGTTTGATCATGTCGGCGGCCGTTCCCTGGATCGGCATATTGATGGCCTGCCGCTCTGCGTTGCTGCGCACGTTAAAATTTTTGCTGTTGAGATCGGGAAGGTACCGGCGGCGGCCGAGGAGGGTCGATACGTAACCATCCTTGCGCGCGGCAGCGAGTGTGTCGAAGATGTACTGATTGACCAGCGGAAAGCGATCAAAATATTTTGTTATGATCTCCTTGGCTTCGGTCTGCGAGATGTCGAGCCGTGTGGCGAGGCCGAACGGACCGATGCCGTACATGATGCCGAAGTTCACTTCCTTCGCTTTGCGCCGCATCTCCCTGGTGACCTCGTTCTGTTCCACGCCAAAAACTTTGGCCGCCGTCGTCGCGTGGATGTCCTCGTGATTGAGGAACGCCTCGCGCAGGCCGTCGTCTCCCGAAATATGCGCCATGACGCGGAGTTCAATTTGAGAATAATCGGCCGAGAGAATGACCCTTTCAGGGCCGCCCGGGATGAACGCCTTGCGGATGCTTCTGCCGATCTCGGTCCTGATCGGAATATTCTGCAGATTCGGATCGCTGCTCGACAGCCGGCCGGTCAATGCGACAGTCTGATTGAACGATGTGTGGAGCCGACCCGTGTCCGGATTGATGAGGGAGGGGAGTGCATCGACGTACGTCGACTTGAGTTTTTGAAGCTGCCGGTATTCCAGCAGCTGTTCGATAATGGGATGCTCGTGGCGCAGCGTTTCCAGGACGCCGACGTCGGTGGAGAATCCGGTTTTCGTCTTTCTGACCACCGACAGTTTGAGCTTTTCAAATAGGATCTTGCTGAGCTGCTGCGTTGAGTTGATGTTGAAATCCTCTCCAGCCGTTGAGCGGATCGAAGAAGTAAGATTCTGCAGAACCCGCTCGAGCTCTTTGGAGAGGTCCCCGAGGAATCCGACGTCAAGCGCCACGCCGGCAAGCTCCATCTCGGCCAGCACGCTGATGAGCGGGAACTCCAGATCGTCACAAAGCCTGGCGAGCTGTTGTCGCTCCAGCTTCTCCCGGAGCGTTTCGTAGAGGCGGAAGGTGACGTCGGCATCTTCGCACGAGTATTGTGCGATCTTCTCGATTTCGACGTCGCGAAGCTCTTTCCGTTCCTTCCCGTCAGGCCGGGTCAGCTCCTCGTACGATATCGTCTTGTACAGCAGATGTTCTGCCGCCATGGCGTCCATGTTGTGCTGTCCGTCAGGGCGCAATACATAACTGGCGACCATGGTATCGAACGTGACCCCGTTCAACTCCATGCCATGCCTCCTCAACACAAGGAGATCGTATTTGATGTTCTGGCCGATCTTCCGGATCGAAGGATCGGCAAAGATCGGAGAGAGAGAGGAGCGGATTGCGTCGAGAGGAAAGCCAGGCTGATTCCGGATTCCGGATTCCGGATTCCGGATTGCGGAATTCTCCGCCGAAGGCGGATGCGCCTCTGGCGCAGGATTGCGGATCGGAGATTGCACGCCCGATGCCGAGAACAAATCGTGGCGAAGATCGTCTCTCTGCTCTCCACTCTCCGCTCTCTGCTCACCGCTCCCCGCTACCGGCACATACCACGCTTCGCGCGCCGCCACAGCGAACGAGATCCCCACCAATTCCGCCCGCAACGGGTCGACGCCGGTCGTCTCTGTATCAAAGACGAGGAGCTTTGACTTCTTCAGTTTTCGTGCGAGCTTGTCGAGTGCATCCTGGCTTGTGACAAGATGATGTCTGTGTTCATCATGGCTGATGTCCGACAATTCTACGACCGGCTGAGATTCGACCGTCGGGGCATCGACCTGCACAGCGCTGTTCGAGAGCTTCCGGACGAGTGTCTTGAATTCCAGCTCGGTGAACAACCTGATCAGCCTGGCGTTGTCGGGTGTCTTTGCCTCAAGATGGTGGAGGTCGACATCGATCGGGACCTCGGTATCGATGGTCACCAGCTTCTTTGAAAGAATCGCCTTTTCTCGATGAGTCCGCAATTTTTCCTGAACGCCCTTCTGGGGGATGTTCCCCAGATGGTCGAGGAGGTTTTCGATGGAGCCATACTGCACGATGAGCGGGATGGCGGTCTTCTCGCCGATGCCCGGAACTCCCGGGACGTTATCCGATTTGTCCCCGATGAGGCCGAGGACGTCAGTGACACGGTCGGGAGAGACGCCGAATTTTTCCTTGACCGCTTTCTCATCGAGAATCTCCCATTCGTCCCCTTGCTTGCCCGGCTTGTACATTTTTACCAGCGGGGAGATCAGCTGCATGAAATCCTTGTCCCCGGTGACGAGCAGCGTCATGATCTTATCTTTCTCCGCCTTCTTCGCCAGTGTTCCCATGATGTCGTCGGCTTCATAGCCGGGCAGCTCGAGCAGAGGCACGTTGAACGCTTCGACGACCTCTTTCAGTTTGCCCATTTGCGACGACATCTCTTCGGGCATCTTCTCCCGTGTCGCTTTATATGGTTCGTACAGCTTGTGGCGAAATGTCGGTTCCTTCGTATCGAACACAACAGCTATGTGCTCGGGCTTCTCTTCGTTCAATATCTTCATCAGCGTGTTTACGAACCCGAAGATCGCACTCGTATTCTCTCCCCGGGAATTGATCAGCGGACGGCTGATGAACGAAAAAAACGCCCGGTAGGCCAGTGCCATCCCGTCGAGGAGGAAGAGACGTTCCATTGTTTGTTTTTTTGGTGTTTGTTTCTTTGGCGACATTACGGGGAAGACAGCACGTTGTTGGCGTTTGATGAGTTTTTTGTTCCCAATGCTCATATCGGGCCGGTTTCATGATAGACAAAATTCCCCTGATTTCAAATGTCTTGATTTACGATCTGGTTTTCTCTATATTTAGGTGACATTTCATGAAATTTTGGAAGCGGCACATGGACATATCATTGCTGGAGTGCTCATAACACAATGGAGGGTTCGCCTAATGGTATGGCAGCAGTCTTGAAAACTGCCGTCCTTCGGGACGTGGGGGTTCAACTCCCTCACCCTCCGCACTTTCTCCCGCCAGGAGAGGGTCTACGACTCCTCGACGACTCTTTACGAGACCGTTCTACGAATCTGCGATTCTTAAGGGCGGTACACGCACGTCTTAAGAGGTGTTGATGAAAGACGAAACACGGAAACGGTTGTCCGAGCTTATCGTGGAGGAACTCGCTGAGAAGATCAGGAACGATGAGGATTTCAGACAAAAGCTCGAACCGTTCACACATCTCTCGGTCGAGAAGGTCGCAACGACCATTCTTAAACACCTCGACGCTCTTCTTACCAATGATCTCCAAGACATGATGCCGGCGGCAGGAGATGCCGTTCGCGAACCGTCGATCGCAGAATCGGAGACTCTTGGCGGGAGTACTTCACAGGAAACGGGGAAAGAAACCGTTGAAGCCGTTCCGCGACCGGATGATTCGATCATGAGGTATTTCGGCCACAAGGATTCGTTCCCCTCCGAGGTTTTCAACATCGAGCTTAGCCCGGACGATTGGCTCTATCACTACGGCTTCAGTTATGCGCCTGACAGTACCGGTAAAGGCGTCCCGACAAAGATGCTGACGCTTAAGGGTATCGACCATGCCAACAACATTTTCCTTATCGATTTCGGCGATATCCGATTGTACATGAACAGATTGTCGATCAAGGACTATTCATTGGATCAGGCCCAGAGACCGATGCTGAACGCACATCAGGAATCGCGCTGCAAATTGGAGCATGAAACGATCCTGAACGTCCTTCGCAGCGAGGAGGTGATGGTTCCGCTGGCTCACTGGACGATCCTTCAGGGGCTCGAAGATGTCCTGAAGAGAACGGAAGAGCGCTACGTTGACATGCTCCGCGCGATGATCGAAATTCATGACGCTGTCGACTGGGATCTTGAAGTGTTTGCGTTCGATCATCACATACTTCAGTTGCCATCGATCACCGCAAGTGCCAAGTCGCGTTCATCCCCGCGGCGGGAATCGAAACACCCGACCGGAAGCCGGCGTGACGACGTCATGATCGATAAAGTGATCTTTCGGGAGAAGACGATCGTACAGGAAATTCACAACCAGCTGATCCTCACGGCCCAGAAAACAAAACTTGATTACATGATCCGGCTCGAGACCGCGTTCATGGACGACTGGAAATCGATCCTTTCGGCCCGATACACCGTCGCGAAGGATAAACGAAAACATTTCTGGCAAGCCGTGCGATCTCTTCAAGAGGAGTACCGCGAGTATGAGCTCATCATGAAGATCCGAACGCCGTCCGATCATTTCACATTGTAGATTTGCTCTCGTGGCCGCTTTAGAGACATTCGAATGGTGGGTTGCAGGGATGAGCGCCGAGCGCCGTGCAGGGATGCAGAAATTTATCCTTGACCAGCGCGAATACCTTTATACGCTGAGGAGCGAGGACGAACGTCAGCGCTTCGTGGCGGACCTCATTGAGCAGATCCGCAGGCCGCCGGAACAGTCGGCAAGATAAACTCTCGTCAAAAACCTCCAAAACATGGCAATTCTTCGTCGCTTACACGACGTTTGAAGGAGCAATCCTCTCCTCTTGTCTTTCACCAGGGCTGTTTGTATATTTGACCACGGGGGAAGTGCAATCCGCGAAGTTACATTCTGCGTTAAACATTTCAAATTTTTGGATGAGGCGAGTGTGCCAACGATCAGAATTCGCGATCGGGATGCAGTGAAACGGCAGCATCATGCGTGACGCCCCGGGACCGATTACAGTTGTCCTCGCCGGTGACCATACCATTGTGCGGCAGGGACTGCGGAAAATCCTTGAAGAGGACTACGGCATCAACGTGATCGGTGAAGCGGAGAACGGTCGTCAGGCATTGGAACTAACGCTCAATCTCCGTCCACAAATCATCGTCATGGATATTGCCATGCCCATCCTGACAGGCCTGGAGGCAGGGAGGGAGATCCGTCGGCGCCGTTGCGCGACAGGAATGGTCTTCATGGCGATGAATAAGGATCAGGGACCAATCTCCGAAGTGATGGAGATGGGAGCATCGGCCTATCTTGGGAAAGAGACCTGCGTCAACGAACTGATCTACGCCATCAGGGAAGTGCGCCGGGGCAACGCATTTTTCAGTCCGGCGATTTCGAAACTCGTTGCGGCCCGCGACAGGGCCACGCGACAGGCGTCCGTGGGAAAACCACGAATCCTCAGCGGCAGGGAATTCCAGGTGCTGAGGCTCATCGCAGAGGGGAGAACCAACCGCCAGATGGGCGCGACGCTGCAAATTGCGGTGAAGACGGTGGAGAAGCACCGCGCCCATATCATGAACAAGCTCAATATCCACGACGTCGCCGGCCTCACGCGATACGCCATCGGCAGGGGGATCATCGAATGAACACCGGATGGATCAAAATCAGTTTACCGGAGGGATCCCTTTTCTCCGGGTAATTTTTGCATTGGCGGATCTTGTGTTCCTTCTCCTTTTCTTGATCACGCTGAGGGTCCTAAACAAGCTCTCTCCGTCGCCTCAGAATTATACACAGTGTCTTAATTGAATGCGCAAGAACAGGACTGAGAAAGCCTCATTTGCCGAGTATCTGGAATTGGAATAAAGAACATGCGCAAGTATTTATATCACTCGGTATAGGAGTTGCAGACAGCTTGGGGAGAGGATCAAACCAAATCAAAGCGCAGCCAAAACCCCAACCTTTAGGTTGGGGACTACCATACACTTAGTGAAAAGGGCTTCAGCCCTGAGGGGAGGACGTCATGTCGTATGTCAGAGTATGGATACACGCCGTCTGGGGGACAAAAAATCGAGATCACCTTCTCGTGAACGGCACACGCTCGCAGATTATCTCACACATTCTGGAGACCGTGAGAGCATACATTGACAACCAAGAGGAGCATCACAAGAAGAGAACGTACGTCGAGGAAGTGGGGGAGTTCTTGCAGAAATATAACTCCTCGCATCATGGCTAAAGCCGATCGCTGTTTTGTTGGTACAAACCCCACCATAAATGGTGGGGTTAGTCCTGACAATTCATATAAATGAGTATGTGAAGCCGGAGTGGTGACCGTCAAATCAAAGCGGAGCCATAACCCCAACCTTTAGGTTGGGGACACAAATACACTTAGTGGAAAGGGCTTCAGCCCTGAAAGGAGGAGGAGTTCTTTCAGAAATATAACTTCTCGCATCATGGCTAAAGCCGATCGCTGTTTTGTTGGTACAGACCCACCATAAATGGTGGGGTTAGCCCTCACAGTTCATATCGATGAGTATAAGAAGCCGGAGCGGTGAGCATCTATCCACAGCGTCTTAATTGAACGCGCAAGAACAGGACTGAGAAAGCCTCATTTGCCGAGTATCTGGAATTGCAATAAAGAACATGCGCAAGTATTTATGTCGCTATGTATAGCAGCATGGAGGAACCTGGAGAATATGAGATCACGACGAATTGGACGTTTTTGGGATCTCTGTTCATGACGGCGTGATCCGTTTCAACTGCCCATTTCGGATTGCAAACTCAGAAATCTTTTCCTATATTGAATCGCGCACGATTTAAGATCTTCTAACACTTTTCGAAGTGAGTGAGGTCGAATCGAGGGGAAAATCTTCAAGATTTCAATTATTTCAATTATTTCAAGTTGGGGTCGTAGTTCAGTTTGGTTAGAACGTCTGCCTGTCACGCAGAAGGTCGCGGGTTCGAGTCCCGTCGGCCCCGCATCAGCATAATGCCTTTGAGGGTTGATATGCAGAAGGTCGTCCCGTTACGCCGGAGGCGTGACGGGAAGTCCCGTCGGCCCCGCAAGAGTCGGAAGTACATTGAACGCATCATCCACGCATGGGCCGCGAAGGGCTTGCGGTGGAACTCGGCTCCCCCCGAACAAAATTGATCCTATGAATCAACGATCGTTCGCATTGACGGTTTTCTACCTCCTCATCTTCTTGCCTTCGGCGGCCATTCATGCTCAACCCGTCATAAGCATTCGCGACACGCTATTTAACCTTGGCGAGATTTATCGTGATCAAAAAATAACGCGCACACTCACCCTCCGCAATTCTGGAAATGCCACTCTTCACATCGACAACGTGACATCGCCCTGCGGGTGCACAACGACGCAGTTGATGACGTCCGACATCTCGCCGGGCGATTCGACTCAACTATCATTCACGCTCAACACCTCCATTCTCCAGGGAAAAGTTCAAAAATACATCATCGTCGTTTCCAACGATCTTGAACGCCGCAATTTCTTCATTCGATATAACGCCAACGTCATCAGTATTCTCACGCCGACGCCGCCTCTTCTGTACTTTGGCGAAATTTTACTCCACAAAGACGTGTCCGGTGTTCTTTGTTTGAAAAACACCAGCAAGAAACAGGTCCACATTCTCAATGTTACCTCATTGTCCGGAAAATTAAAATTTTCTCATCTTCCTCAGCTCCTTGCACCCGGAGATTCGGCAAACCTTACGGTCGGGTTGAATCTTGGCCAGGCGGTGACGTTTAAGGATGAAATCAGAGTGGAAATCGATCACAAGGTCCAGCCGGTCGTCCGGATAAACGTCATCGCTAAGGGAAGCGACAGAAAATGATCCGTCTTTATCTATGGAGGATTGGATGCCCGGATCCAACTTCATTATCAGGTCGAATACTCGGTTTTTCTGTTTTATTCGAGGAGCCCGGACAGAGGGTAGCGTTGAAAACGGAGAATTTTTGAACTATTTGAATTTATTTTTTTAAAAACATCGCAAATACTTTCAAAATTCATTTTTTTTCATTTTTCCTCGGAAAAAGACTTGACAGTGACCGTAAGATTTCTTACAATTCATCAGATTGTCCTGCATCAGATATCGCAATTTGGAGCAACATATTCATCTCACCTTTATGGACATGTCTCCAAATAAACCGGTACCATATCTGAACCAAGCAGGGGAATAATTAAAGAAACCTCAGCCTAATTTCTTTATTGCACTCTTCAAGGGAACGATATCAGGTAACGCACGACGTTCATCACCGAAGTAGTGTTTTTTGCAGCCCGCACGTGATGTTGGAGTAACGGAAAATCTTTTTCCAATTTTTTTTCGACATAAGTTCAGTGCATAAGTATGATTTTTGAAAAGGGGCCCCTCTGATTGTTACTTGCGACGATCTTCTCATTCCGTTTCTTTCATCTCGCTCGCGTTTGTCGCCCAACGAAGACCGTTGTCAATTTCACGCCGCCATTGTTACATCCGGCGGCGCCAGTTGTGCATCATGGTTTGAAAATAAAATTCACAATCCACTAATTCACTAATCCACATTTCATAACAAATCCTTTAAGGAGGATATATGAAACATTTTAGTTATTTGGTTACCATCGTGTTAATTATGATGGTGGCTATTTCACAGGGCTTCGCAGGGAAAGGATCGAAAGCGGGATCTCTCCTGACAGACGGTCAGTCAGTGCGGCAGGTCCAGAAAATCAGCGATCCCGAGATCCGCCATCGCGTTGCGAAGGCGGGCAGGACTGCCCGAAACTTCGGTGCTGATGCGGTCGCGCAGACCTCAAAGCCGATTCCGAAGGTCGATGCTTCTTCATCGATCACGTCGGGATTGTCCGGTTTGTACCACATTCCGGGCGACTTCACTTCCATCGGAGCTGCAGTAGCAGTTCTGAATTATGTCGGTGTTTCGGGCGCTGTTACATTCCAGCTCGATAATGCCTCATATAGCGAACCTTCCCCCATCACGTTCGGAGCATTTCCGAATATGGGTACTGCAACGGTTACGGTTCAGCCGAAGGCCGGAGTCGCTGTTACGATTAACTTCGTTCCGACGGCTTCAGAGGGAAAGGGTTTTGCATTCAACGGCACAGACGGTGTTACGATCGATGGATTGAACACCGGCGGTGCAAGTCTGACGCTTCAATACTCAGGCGGTACCTTCCCGGCAAGTGATCCGTTCGCGGCGACGATTTATGTCACGGGTGGTTCACAGAACGTCACGGTGCAGAATGCGAATATCAAAGGCGAAATCGTCACGGCGGGTGCGTTCGATGCCCAGACAGATGGTCGCTCTGCGGTGTTCTGCTACCAGGACGCCGGAACTGCTAACGCAGATATTACCATTACCGGCTGCACGATTACGAATGCGACATTCGGGTTGAAAGTCTTATCCGACTATAACGTTGGATACTTCCAGGGTCCGATTACGTTTTCGCATAACAACGTCGGCGGAGCCTTCGGCGATATGGTAAGCGTTGGTGCCCTCATGGATTTAGTCGACGGAATGCACTATGACTACAACGTTCTCGATGGTATCGAATTCTGTGAGTCTTACTGGAATAATGGACCGACGGAATATGATGGCGTAGCGACGTTTGGCGACCCGTCATTCTTGTTTGATTTCGGTCAACCGACCGCCGGCCACATGTACCAGTCCCCGCATTCTACGATGAACTACAACTGGGTCAAAGATTCACATCAGAATTATACTGATGGTTTCGCGTTCATCATCTATGGATTGCTTAACAGAATCAGCGGCTCAACCACCGTGGTTCAGAACAACAGAATCACCGGCGTCCACACAACGGACGTTGACGGTACGGATGCCGGGTTACGCACTGAATCAGGTGCGGTTCACAATTCCATCCGGTTAACGGGCGCACAGGGCGCTGGTCAGACTTCTTACTGCTTGAGAGCTGTTGGCGGCAGTTTCTATAATAATGCTCTTTCGAATGAGCGGACCGGTGCTACCACTACCAAAATACGCTGTTTGCAGGGAACGCCGGGCGGCACTTCTAATGGTAATGCTTTTTACAGTGCCAACGCACGAATCAGTTCGGCAGCCTCAGTAGCAGCTTACTTCGGTACCGGAAAAGATGCGAACAGCCAATACGGCGCAATCGGCTTTGATGCAACGATGCATCTTGCCACATTCCCTTCATCTGCAGAAGATATCGGACGTCCGGGGATATTGCTTGCCAATGACGTCGATGGCACTGCCCGTGATACAACGGGTGCAGGTGTGCGCGACGCAGGCGCTGACGAAGTGCTCGTGAACAGCGGCTTACTAACAGTGTTAGATGTTATGCCGACGATCATCAGTCCGCCGAACTCGGCTGGTGAACCGTTCGGTTTACCTGTGACGCCGAAAGTCGGAATCAAGAATAACTCCACGACTGCAACCGGCGCGTTCAATCTCACTCTCACAGCAACAGATGGATATAGTGATCTCCAGAGCGTCAGTCTTGCTCCGTTGGAATCAAAGACCCTTACCTTCGCGGTATGGTCTCCGGCGGCGGCAGGTACCTACACGATCACGGCAACGTCAGCGCTTGCGGGTGATTTAGTTCCTTCAAACGACATTCTCGCACGTGCCCAGACCTTTACGACTCCTGCCACGATCATCGGTGACACTCTGGTATGGAACTCGACTTCCGCCGAAGGTTGGGTCGCCGGAGTCGTCCCAGGTAGTGCTGGCGCATCTACTTTCGTCTTCGCCACTGGCTTTTCGAAACCGCATATCACCGGACCCTATTCTGGATTTTCGTGGGTAACCGGAGTCACTGGCGTTTATACGGCCCAGTCAGGCAACACAGTCACCAGCCCTTTCTACAATCTTGCCAGCTTAGGCGGTGATGGTAATGTGTACATCTCATTCTATCAGGCCCTGGCAACCGAACCTTCATGGGATCGTTCATGGGTGCAGTACTCAACGAATGGCACCACATGGAATAACCTTGGAGTCCTCAATGATCCGAACGGCGTTAACTGGTACTCCACAGGAGTCTATGCGAACGCGGCCGGACAAGCGGATTGCTGGGACGAGGCAACTGCGAACGCCCAGGGATTAACAACCGGCTTGACCATACCAGCGGGATGGACGAGCAACGGAAATTGCCTTAGTGGGTCGCATACAGGTCCTGATGGCTATATTTATACGCAGTTAAAGATCACGCCCGCAAATTATCCTGCAGTTGTCGGCGCACCAATTATCAAATTCCGCTTCGTCGGGTTTAGTGATGGATCCTCGACTAATGACGGTTGGGCGCTTGATAATCTCAGAATTGGCGGAACTGCACCTTCACTCGCACCTGCTGATGTCAGCGGAAATGTCTATACCGACACTGATGGAAGCGGCACGAAGAATGGTGGTGAGACCGGGCTTGCAGGAAAAAGTCTTGAGTTGAAGTATTTCGGCGTCCACGTCGCATATGATACATCGGATGTGAATGGTGACTATAATCTTACCATGGGCGCTCCGGGATCATATACAGTTATCATGAACAACAATACAATCGGAACCTCACAGCCGGCTACAGCGGTTTACTCGGTGGCTTACGCGGGCACCGGTACTGCCGCTCCCGGAAGAGATTGGGGATTGTATGATGGTCTCATCAGCGGCAAGAAGTTCGATGACCTTAATGATAATGGCGTCGACAACAGTGAGCCGGGTCTCTCTGGCTGGACTATTGAACTTCATAAAGACTCTTGCAATGGTGCGCTCGTATTATCGGGTGTCACCGTCGCAGGCGGTCTCTATGCAATTCATGCCGGTCCCGGAACGTACTATGTGAAAGAAGTTGTCCAGGCCGGATGGCGCAACACGACACCGCTTTGCGGCGGTACAGTGGTTGTTTCAGGCACCAGCGGCGGCGGATCGGCAATTGTCGTCGGCCCGAACTTCGGTAACTTCCACAAGTCAACAGTGAAACTCTTCCTCGGCGTCGACCTCAACGGCAACGGCGTCTACGATGGCGGCCCGGATAATTTCGCATTGCCTGGCGGTGCGAGGGAAGCTTTCGATTACAAGCACAACGGCGTGCATGTTGAATACGACACGTTAGGCAATAGTATTGACTTCGTTCAATTCAACAATGTCGATACCGGGAATACATCGTTCACGATCCTCGGAACGGCCCCGGCCGGCTGGCTACGTACGCTTGATTTCGGCGGCACGTTCTCGGTGAATATCACGACCAGCGGCCAGAACCCAATCGCTCACTTCCTCGACTTCAAGGCGCCGAGAGTCACTGGCGTCAAGTACCACGATGTCAACGGAAACGGCGTGAGAGACGGTGGTGAACCGGTTCTCGCCGGTTGGACGATCAACCTCACAGGCGGCGGCGGCGGTTCGGCGACTACTGACACAGCCGGTCGTTACACGTTCCTTGGCGTCGCTGCAGGCGCTCACACGTTGTCAGAAGTTGTTCAGGCCGGCTGGACTAAAACGCAGCCCGCAAGCGCGAGCTACGCTCTGACGATCCTCAGCGCGGGCCTCTCGCCCGGTGATACCTCTGTCGTGAGAGATTTCGGTAACTTCAAGAACTTCTCTATCAGCGGTATGAAGTTCCGCGATCGTAACGGCAACGGTACGAAAGATCCGGGAGACAACGGTATGGCCGGATGGACGATCAACGCCACGAACGGCGGCGGCGCTCAGGTCACCCTCGGCAGCGGCAACTATACGTACAGCAATCTCGGTCCCGGATCATTTGTCCTGACCGAAACCGCTCAGGCCGGATGGGTCCAGACAGCTCCGGGCGGCGGCAGCTACACCGTCGTCGGCGCGAGCGGAGTTGATGTTACCGGAAAAGACTTCGGTAACTTCCAGCTCGGCGATTCAGTGAAATACCGCACATGGACCTATGCTGAGTTCAAGGCGGCAACGGAAGCGAAACCGGTGAAGAAGCCGAAAGTCGGCAAGCCGATTCCTCTGCCGAACAGCGCGAACATGATCTTTGATCTCATCAGTGCTCCGAAGCTTGCCGTACTGCAGGTCGGTTTGTCCGGCCAGACAGTCGGCGGGAAAGAGAAGGGCTGGATCGGACCTGTGAAGCAGGGCGACGTCTATGCGACCTTCAACACCAAGAGCACGACGCACGTCGGCAACCCGCGTCCGCTCAGCTTCTTCAACGACGGCATCAAGAGAATCCTGAAAAAGGTGAAGAGCCTGCCTGCAGGCAAAGCGAACAGCGTTCTGTTTGCTGATGCGCTCACCTTAAAGATTAACCTTGCGGCCAGCGCAAAGGGTCAGACCGACCTTGCACAGAACCTCGGAAGTCTGATCTATTGCGAAGCAGGCCATCCGGGTCTTACCGGCAAGTCACTGAATGATATCGCCGCACTGGCGGATTCAGAAATGACGAACTGGGACGATCGTGGATTGCCCGGCTTCACCGCGGCGATGTGGGCAGATCTCGATGCAGTGATGGCTCAGATCAACGCTGCATTCTCGACCGGTGCGCCCGGTTCGACGGGCGACACTGCGACCGCAGCAGATCAGGGCGGCGCCGGTGGGTGGTTCTCGCCGAAGTTGAGATGGAGGGTTGTGGCAACTGCGCAGTCAACATCGTTCCTGTGCGCGCCCGGTCCTGGTATTGCTCCGTCTTCAAACCCGAATTCCACAACGGAAAATGCACCGCTTGCAATCCCGACGGTGTACGGTTTGAACCAGAACTACCCGAACCCCTTCAACCCGACAACGGTCGTCTCCTTCGACTTGCCTGAAGCATCGCTCGTGACCCTCAAGGTCTACAACATGCTCGGTCAGGAAGTGATGACGCTGTTGAACAACGAATCGTATGATCCGGGAACGGAAGAAGTTGAATTTGACGCAAGCGCATTGACGTCAGGTGTCTACTTCTATCGTATCACGGCTCAATCGGTCGATGAAGACGGTATCACGACAGGCAATACATTCGCCAAGACCATGAAGATGATCCTGGTGAAGTAAAACCTTCGTTCGTCGAGGGTACTTTTCCCCCGCATCCTTAGCGGGATGCGGGGGAACTTATTTTTGGGGGGAAGCGATTTTTCTGTTGATTTTTAATTTTTTTTTTAGTAATGTTGGGGGTAATTCACTATCTGCTCACTTTTAACTCTTTGGAGGGGTTACATGAAATTGAAGACACTAATACTTGTTGTCCTGCTTTGTCTGCTCTTGAGTTTGGTTGGTATGACCGCGTCGGCGCAGACAGGTCGTACAAGCAGGTTGACAATTGACGTCTGGGATCATGCGAGCCAGATTGTCACCCTGTATTTCGGTAATGACGATTCCGCATCATATTATATTGATGACGGAACCTTCAATACCATCCAAACCATTAATATCGGTGAGGCCGAAGGGCCGCCTTCGCCGCCGACCGGTGAGGATGTTCGCTGGAAGACGACCCCCGGCCATCCAGCAACAGCATGGGGCGTTGGCCTGGTGCCGAAGGACTATCGCGCTTTTCCAACGAATGCAACAAGAAAAGATACCTTCAAGGTATACTTCACGAATTCGGACATCCCCGATTCCGACTTTACGTTCACGTGGGATCAGGTCGGCTATGCAGCCCGCTGCGATAGTATCTTCTTCGTGTACAACGATCCGAACCAGGGGATCACGTTTAAGATCAACATGCTGGCCCAAGCTTCGGTGAGCGTCACTGCGCCCGGGACAAATACCATCACGCAGGCGTTCATCTACAAGTATTGGAACAACACCAGACCCGATGAAGCAAGAATCGAGAATCCGAAGATTCCGGCAAGCTTTGGGCTCGGTCAGAACTTCCCGAATCCGTTCAACCCTTCCACGACGATTAAATTCGATATTCAGAAGAATTCAGTGGCCGATATATCCATTTATAATATCCTTGGTCAACGAATTGCGACGCTCGTCACAGACCGGTTGTCTCCAGGGACGTATTCTACGGTATGGAACGGAACGACCGATAACGGCGCCGCCGTTTCGAGCGGCGTCTATTTCGTTCGCTTGAGTGCGCGTGTCGAGGGAAGCAATGAACCGTATGTCGCTCTACGCAAGCTGCTGTTGATGAAGTAAGTTTTTTCTCGATCGATATTCATGTAACTTTTCCTGATGCTTATCGGGTAACTCCAAATGCGGAAGTTCATACGGGCTTCCGCATTTGTATCTGAACTCCTTATGAAGCTCAAATTATCCGTTTGTTACGCTGCGGCACTCGTGGGCGCCATCGCCATGTTCTGCTCTGCCGATGCCGGGGCGCAGACCGTCAACGTCAAGATCCCGTTCGTGCGGCTTGATTCGGTCTTCAATGCCACAAGCGGGGCCTACATCCGGCGCCGCATCGACACGATATGGTTCGGCACGCACGTCAACGCGACGAATTGCTCCGATACAAATTTGAGCAACTTTGGCACGCACTGGACGCTTGACGATACCGTCGGTGTGACCGAGTTCGAGCAGCCTCCCGCATCGCCTGCCGGAGATTTTCGATTCACGAAGCCAAAGAGCACTGCCCCCTTCAGCTGTTATCCGCAGAACGGACTGCAGTTCGATATCAGAAGCTTCACCGACACCACACAGCGTGACACGTTTAAGATTTTAAGTACATGGGACCTTGGCGATCCTGCCGAAACGCATCGCCTCGCGTTCACCTGGCCCCCCGTGCTCTCCCAATATTTTGACAGCTGTATCTTTGTCGGGCCGAGCCTTCAGGCGGTCGCGCCGCTGATCTTTATCGATATGAATCGAAAATTGAGCTACCGTCAGCCGACGGACCCCGACACGGGGCAGGTCAATCTGTTCAACCTGTTGTTTGTCGGTCCCAAAGTTCCGCCACCGATACCGGCAACCGTAACGCTTACGTTTCCGCCGAACAGCGCAACGGACCAACTGCTCTCTTTAACCCTGACATGGGCAAGCGCCCCGTCGGCGATCTTTTACCGTGTGCAGGTCGCAAAGGATACAAATTTCACGCCCGCTTCCCTTATCGCCAACGATTCACTCGGAGCCGGAACAACTTCGAAGTCGCTCGTCGGGCTTTCAGATGCAACCACCTACTACTGGCGCGTCGCGGTGGCAACATCGACAGGTTTCAGCTATTATCAGAGGCCGCCGTATCGCTTTACCACGCTGACCCTCAAACTACCGCCTCCCGTACTAGTGAGCCCGCCGAACAACGCGCAGAACATCCCGACGAGCACGACACTGAGATGGAGGAGTCAGGCCTCCCTGGGCGCGACAAATTATCATGTTCAGCTCAGGACGGACACGAACTCTGCCGCTTCGATCGTCGTCAACGATTCAACGTTGACCGATACGCTGAGAGCGGTGACCGTTCAAAACTGCCTCACCTATTTTTGGAGAGCCCGTACCAAGAACAGCGCCGGCTGGGGCAACTTCGGCGGCTATTTCAAGTTCCGCGCAGCTCTCGCTCCACCCGGGACTCCGGTCCCTGTTGCTCCCGCGAACGGCGCGACCAACGTGGTTATCTCGCCAACGCTCTCGTGGCAGAGCGACGTCTGTACGGATTCGATCCTTGTGCAGCTCACAACCGATACGGTGTTCGGTGCATTTACCGTCAACAGAAAATTTGCAGGAACATCGACGGTCGTCGGACCGCTCCTTCAGAACACAAATTATTTCTGGAGGTTGAAGTCATTTAATGCCTCTGATTCGAGTCCGGCCGTGGGCTGGTCTCAATTCAAGACGCGATTGGATCCGCCCGGCACGCCGGCGCTTCTCTCGCCCCCGGACAACGATTCGACGCAGTCGATAACCCCGACATTTGTCTGGACGAAGGTTCCCTACACGGACACATACCGCCTTCAGGTCTACAAGGATCCAGGTTTCACTCAAACAATATATGACGATTCGACACTGACTGATACAAGTCAGCAGATCGTGGCCGGTCTTTTCAACTGCACGAAGTACTACTGGCGCGTCAGGGCGAAGAACGCTGCCGGCACTTCGTCCTTTGCGACTGCGAGGAATTTCAAGACGCAGAAAGCGTTCCCCGGCGCGCCAGTGCTCTTATCACCGGCGAACGATTCTACAGGCGTTGACGAGTCTACCACGCTAAGGTGGGCACCGAGCAGCAGTAATGACCTGTGCGCACAGTATTACATTGTCTCCCTCACAAAGGATACGTCGACAAACCCGATCGTGCTTGAGAGGAAGGATTCGACGCTTCAAACATCTTTGACTGTCGGCCCGCTGAATTCGCGTCAGAAGTATTATTGGCAGGTGCAGGCCGGGAACTACACGGCTGGGAAAGGAACGTCGAGCCCATGGTTCAATTTCACGATCACGCCGCTGACTACGCCCAAACCGCCGAACCTGCGTTCCCCGGCGAACGGGCAGGACGGTCTTTCATTCAGGCCGACGCTCGCCTGGGATTCCAGCTCTCGTGCCTCAAGTTATCGATTGCAGGTCGCTCTCGACTCGAATTTTGCGCTGTTGCTGGTGAACGATTCCACAATTTTACAGTCAAGCGCTCCGGGCAAGCAGGTCGGTCCTCTTCCGCTCAATAATCATGCATACTACTGGCGCGTGAACGCGAAGAATTCGGTCGGCACGAGCGACTTCACGCCATTCTGGAGCTTCCGGACGCTGGCGCCACCTTCGGCCCCGACGTTGATCTCGCCGGCCAATGGCGAGACAAGCGTGCCGGTATCGCCGGTCTTTGTCTGGACAATCCCGCAGCGCGCAGACTCGTACCGTCTGCAGGTTGCGCGCGATTCGACGTTCATCGTCATCGTGAAAGATGATTCGGATATCGTCGATACTTCCTGGCCGCTCGGCGTCCAGCTCGACGGCTATCAGAAATATTACTGGCGTGTCTTTGCGAAGAACTCCGTCGGCTACGGCGATACATCGGTGACGTTCACCTTTATGACGGCGCGCAGCGGACGCCCGAACTGGACCATACCGATCTCTGTTTGTGAAACCGGCCCCGCGTGCGATACGGTTTATTTCTCGATCACGGCAGGCGCAACGTATGGTATCGATGCCGGGTCGGGCGAACTGGAATTGCCGCCGCCGACCCCCGGCTGGTTCGATCTGCGGTTCATTGACAACAGGATTCCTTCAGAGATCGGGGAGGGCCTGCGCGTCAACAGGCATCCGTTCAGGTACTACACCCAGATCGACACGTTCAAACTCCGCTTTCAGCCGGGCATCGGAACGTTCCCGATGATCGTCTCGTGGGACAAGGATTCCATCGGGAAAGTCTGCGACAGCATGGTCATCAAGGACGAATATACCGGTACGATCGTTCACCAGGATATGAGAACCGCATCGTTCGTTGCAACGAATCTCTCGTCGCTGCTCATCATCGAATATGGAGCTTTTCCGACGGTGCTCGGCGTGAAGCCGCCGGTCGGCCAGCTGCCGAAAGGCTTTACGCTGTCGCAGAACTACCCAAACCCCTTCAATCCATCGACACGCATCGATTTCACCACCGGGAAGAGCGCGTCGATCAGGATCGCCGTGTACGATCTCCTCGGTCGCGAGATCAGCGTGCTGGCCAGTGAGACCTTCCCGGCGGGATTCTATTATGCGGAATGGGACGGACGGAATGGAGATGGACAGCAGATGCCGAGCGGTGTCTATTATGTGCGGATGATCGGCCGTTCGATCTCAGAAGACGGAACGCCGTTCTCGTTGGTGCGAAAAGTCGTTATGATGAAATGATTATTCCTTCACGGGCTCCCGGTGCGTTGGACGAACGAACACGTCTCACCTCATGAAGCGAGAGCCCGGATACCCCGGTCATTATCCTCCGATCTGCGTTGACACAACACCCTGATCTCCAGTCCTTAGCGGGCTGAACTCATCTCACGGGGGACGAGTTCCGCTTTTTCTTTGAGGTCTCAGAATTTTTCTGCAAATTGCCGATACAAAGGAATGAAAGTACTTCCACGAAATGATGTTGAATCCGTTGAGTAATAGCCATTCGATGGGGCGATGGTTGTTTGTCGCTCTTTGCTTTCTCCATTTTTTTTCAGATTCTCCTCGCGCTGCAGACAAATTTGGGAAGAATACGCCGCGCCAGGCTCACAGCGTTACCGGGTCACCGCGAGCATCGCTTCTCAACATCAACAACATGACGATGTGGGCGAACGACAACGGCATGCTGGAGCGTCGCCCTGATCTCACGGGAGGAGTCGTTTTCCCTCGCGGGACAAAGAACGTGGTTTTTGCGGGCGGCCTCGTGTGGGGTGGACTCGTCCGGGATGGCACGGCTCCGTTTCCGCAGCTCTCGGTCGGTGGTCAGACCTATCACTATGGAACGGTCCCGGGAGCGATCATTCGTCCCGGCGTCCCCGAATCCCCCAACAGCACCGATGTGCGTATCTATCGCATCCGGCGTGATTGGGCCACTGCGGATCTCACCCAGGACGCGGCAGACTATTTTGATGTGCCGGTTCTTGAAGTGACGGCGGGCCAGATTGCAGCTCTGCGGGCACGGTACAAACAGGATTGGATCGAATGGCCGTGGCAGAAAGGCGCGCCATACTATGAGCGCAACGCCATTCCGGGATACCAGTCACCGGCCGGCGATCAGTATGATCCGGCAGCCGACGAGCCAGGGCTGGCCGGCGCCGATCAGGTGATCTGGTTCGTCGCGAACGATCTTGACCCTGACGCTACAACAGGTCTCTACGGATCGCTGCCGATCGGCATCGAGATGCAGGTGACCTGCTGGGCGTATGCCAGGCGCCCCGACCTCAGCAATACCATCTATCAGCGCTTTCGCCTGATCTACAAGGGAACCGCTACGACGCCGCCCGACGGCGCCATCGAATCGATGTACATCGCCAAATGGGTCGATCCCGACATCGGCGAATTCTCGGACGATCTGGTCGGCTCGGTTCCCGAACACAACCTCGGCTATGCCTACAACGCCAACGAAACCGATGTCGACTTTCAGAAATCGAATCTCATCCCTCCGAGCATCGGCTATGATCTCCTCCAGGGACCCCGCGTGTACCGGCCGGGCGCGACGGGGCACTGGAATCTCCGGACTATTTCGGACTACGCGAACCTTCCGATGACCGCCTTCACCTACTTCACCGGAGACACAAGGACGAGCGATTTTGATTTCAGCTCATCGAAGGGGCGGCGGGAATGGTATAACGTTCTTCGCGGATATTCGGCGCTCCCGCTCGCTCCGCCGCTATGCATGATCGATCCGACGACGAATGCATGCACGAACTACGAGGTGTGGGGCGATCCCGAGACGTTCCGCGGCTGGGTCGACGGACGGCTCGATACCGCAGGCGACCGGAGATTCGCGATGATGAGCGGACCGTTCAGCATGGCATTCGGGGATACTCAGGAGGTGCTCTTCAGTCTCAGCGGCTCGCTTGGGGCAAATAACCGCGAGGCCGTCGGTGAGATGCAAAAGGTCGACGGCTACGCCCAGGATCTTTACAATTTCAATTTTGAACTCCCCGATTCGCTCCCCGCGCCCGACCTTCGTATTGTGGAGCTCGACAAGCAGTTCATCCTCGATTGGGAATCCGACACCGCCCAGGTGCGGAAGATCGAGTCGTATCAGTCGAACGGATACGCGTTTGAGACCTACAACATTTACCAGCTGTCGTCGGCGACCGCTTCACTCGCCGGGGCAACACGCTTTCCCCCCTTCGATGTGAGGCTTCCGCGCTCCATCAATCTCGGCGTCGACCGGATCCGCAACCGTCCGCTGGTCAACGGTCAGAAGTACTATTTTGCCGTCACCGCGCAGTTTTTCAATCCCGATTTGCAGGTGGCGAATCCCCGCATTGAATCTGCGGCGGTCGTTCACACCGTCACGCCGCACCGGCCGAATCCTGGAGTGGTGTATCCATACAATATCGGTCAGAACATCTCCCGTTCTCCGGATGTTCGCGATTATCTTGGATTCAATGACGCTGTATTGAAAGTCTCGTATTACGACCCTTCGAAGCCGGATGGTCACATCTACAAGGTCAAATTTCATCGGAACCCGAACCTCATCGTCGATATCGACGAGAAACCGACATGGGACTTTGTCGATGTCTCCGAGATTCATATCGGCGTTGCAGGCGGCGCAACGGCCCCTGGAGGCGGGACGCAGGTCCTCCTGCAGACCCGGGACGCGGGAACGACGTGGCAGTCGGAGGCGCCGGTCACCACGAACATCCTGCGCGGCGTGTCGTTCGTCGATGTGCTGTTCGGCATGGCGGTCGGTGACGACGGAGCGGTCATGACCACGACGAACGGAGGGAAGCTGTGGTTGGCGCAGAACAGCGGCGTGTCGCAAAGCCTCTACTCCATTTCGGTCATCGATTCAAGCCGGGCAACCGCAGCAGGCGCCGGCGGGATCATCATCCGTACAACGAATGGTGGAGTGAGCTGGTCTTCGACTGTTGGCGATCCTCTCCACAATGACCCACTCTACGGTGTTTCCTTTTTCGACGCGCTGCGCGGTTACACAGCAGGAGGGGGAGGCGTACTCCTGAGAACGCCGGACGCCGGACAGAACTGGTACAGGGATTCGTCGTTCACCGCAGGCGACCTCCACGCGGTGCACTATCCTGACCTTTTCACCGCGTTCGCTGCAGGCGACAACGGTACGATTCTGCGGGAGAAGAATTTTAATATTCACTGGACGCGTCTGGCGAGCGGCACGACGGCTGATCTGCTCGGGATGCATTTCATTGATGCTCACGTCGGAACGGTTGTCGGCAGGAACGGGACGATCCTGAGGACGACCGATGAAGGGGCGACCTGGTCGAGCCAGCAGTCCGGCACGACCGATGATCTCTACGGCGTTTCATTCAGCGATTCTCTCTCCGGGGTCGTGGTCGGGGCCAACGGCACGGTCCTGCAGACGGCCGATGGCGGGACGACATGGGCGCGCCGGTCGAGCGGCACGGACGGTCCGCTGTTCACGGTCGCCGTCAACAGCGATTCAAAGCTCCTCAAGGCGACAAAGACTGATACGCCGCCGCAGCGTTTGATCACACGCGGTATGAGTGTGCAGGTCACGCAGCCGCTCTACGGGCTCAAGGGAATCTTCCAGGTCAAAGATAATTTTCAGGATGTGAAAAACGACGTTTACAATATCGCCGATCCGGCCGGTAAGTTTATGCTCGTGGGGAAGGGACCTTCCGATCTCGATACGATCCGCGGCGGTAACGCCTCCGACGCCGACATCGAGATTCGCTTCGATGGTGATTCAAGCTGGGCCATCATGCGCGGAAGGAACGCGCCGACATCGCGGTGGCTTCGGGTCCCGTACACCGTCTGGGGCCTCGGCATCGCCGGAAAAGATTCCTTTTCGGTCCGTCTCTACAGCGTGATCTCGGAGCAGGGAGGCGACAGTCTTTGGAGACCTCAGGTTCTGCTCGACAGGGAATACGAAGGCAAGACGCTGAAAGTTTTCTATCCGCTGACGATCGTCAATGACACTCTGAGAGCGACAGACACTTCGTTCTACGGGACATATTACGACGATGCTCCTTTTCGCAAGGACGGAAACGTCATCAGAGGGTATCTCTGGGTCAGTTCGCAGGAGCAGACGAACCATCCGATCGGGATCTGGAAAGTCTATTTTGCCGACCTCGACGAAAACGGGGTTGCGGCCCCGCTCGGGACAACGGTACGTTTTGAACGCTTCAAGTACATCAAGAATCGGGATGAGAAGCTCTTCATTCCCTCTGCGGTTCGATCCCACGATCTCGCGGCGGCACAGGAGGAGATAGAAAAGATCAACGTCTTCCCCAATCCATATTACGGCATGAACCGCGCCGAGGTGAATCGGTTTCAACGGTTCGTCACCTTCAGCCATCTCCCCGCGAAAGCAACCGTACGGATATTCAACCTCGCCGGCATCATGGTCCGGACGCTGAGAAAGGACAACGACGGACAGTTCATGAATTGGGACCTCAACAATGAACGCGGGCTCACTGTGGCCGCCGGGATCTATCTCGCAACAATCGAACTTCAGGACGGGCTCGGTCACGATCTGGGGACAAAGAATCTGAAACTCATGATCGTGCCGGAGGATCAGCAGCATGAATCGAACTAAGAGGGGAATGGACTTCATGTCGGAGGAGACGAAGCGGAAGCGGAGGAGCCGCTCGCGGGTTTTCGCCGGACGATGCTTCATCGCTCTGTCGTTGCTGCTGATGCCGCTCACCGCATGGGCCGGCCGCGGTGATAAATCGGGCACGGCGGGAGCTTCCGAACTTCTCATCCCGATCGGCGGTCGTGTCACCGCGCTCAGCGGGGCGTCGCTGGCGAGCGTGTCGGGTATCGAGGCGATGTTCTGGAATCCCGCAGGGCTTGCCCGCACGCCGCACGGGAGCGCTGCGATGTTCTCTCATTCATCGTACATCGCGGACATCGGCGTCGATTACGTCGCTCTGAGCACAGGTCTCTCCGAGGACGTCGTCATCGGTCTGAGTTTGAAATCTCTTTCGATCGGCGAGATCCATGTCACAACCGAAGATGAGCCCGACGGCACGGGAGAAGTCACTTCGCCGAATTACTACATGCTCAGCGGCACGTTTGCGCGGCGCATTTCCGATCGGGTATCGATCGGCTTGACCTCGACCTACGTCTACGAGAAAATGGGCAGGGTCTCGGCCGGCACGTTCGCCTTCAGCGGCGGAGTGCAGTACCTGGGCCTCGGCGGAGTTGAGGGCCTTGGGGTCGGCGTCGCCGTGAAGAACCTTGGTCCGAAACTGAAATACGACGGCGCAGGTCTCGAGCGCATCGTGGATGTCAACGATGCTCTTCGTCCGAACGCCCTCCTGAAGCTCGAGGCGGCGGCAGCCGAGCTTCCTTCGACCGTAGAAATCGGGTTGAGTTATGCCCTGGCGATGAACGGACTTGGGGGGGTTAACTTCGAATCGTCGTTCATCAACAACAATTATTCTGACGATGAATACAAGGTCGGCATCGAATATGTTTATGATTCCAGGGTGTTTTTGAGGGGCGGCTATTCCTTCTCGTCCGTCGATGAAGGCCTCGAATACCTCTACGGGTTTTCCGGCGGGGTTGGGTTCCGTACAACCTTCAATAGCGTCGAATTTACAATGAATTACGCATATCGTTCTCTCAGGTACTTCAGCGGCAATCATCTCGTCGATATCATCCTCGGGTTCTGAATCGGGTGGCCCCTGGATTGCCTGGATTCACATGAATTGGAGCAGTTTAAAACGGATAAAATGTTCTGTTTATAAATGTTTTTTAAGAAAATACTTGACAATATTTTGAAAAACATCTATATTCCAGAAGTCCTCCAAGGTCACAAATTCAAAAAAGTGATCGATTCTCTGTTCTGTGATTAGGTGCTGTGCAAGCTTGATTACGTCTGGTTCGTTCAACTTCTCTAAATCCATCATAATTCTACACACACTTCTATAGGAGAAATGCTTATGCGGTTAATGTCACTGTTTCTCTCTATACTTTTTTTGGGCAGCGTCGTGGTTGCGCAGAAAAGGTATTTGGTGTCGCCACATGATGAGGTGATACCATTGAGAAGAGGTGAAAGTCCCGCGTCCGTAATTGCAAAGAGATCGGGGCTCTCTACTTCGACTGCGGCTTCAACTTGCGGCACGAGATTTACATTCGGGTATCCCGAAAATAAATATCCTGCCAACGGCAATTTTGGCGCCCACCATAAAGATGTTATGGCAGAATGGTTCGTGGCCAAGGCCACAGGGTTGATCGACACGATTTTCTGGGAAGCGTTGGGGTCAGTAGCAGCGTTGGATTCCACGGTGTACATGAGAGTTCACAATTCACGCATAGGTCCGAACTATGGCCCTGGCATTCGCCCGGGACCGTACAACCCTCCGTGCCAGAGTTGGGGATACTTCGTCAGCACGAACGACATTGATCAGGGGGTAGCAGCATTTCCGGAAGACGCGACGCCGCCCGATACGACGACATGGACTTCCACCATTGCAGCCGGCCCGCCAACCCGCCCGCCGGTCACCAATTCCCTATGGGGATTCGGCGGCTTTGCGGTGACCGTTCATGCAGGCGCGTGGAACGCGGTGGCGATGATCGACGGCGGTCAGGATCTTAACGTCACGACCGGTCAGGTGTTCTTCATCTCACAGCGCGTCAAAGGACCTGCCGGTCACCCTCCGCCGCCTCTTGACAACGCGCGAACCGAATGGGCATGGCACACAGAGCAGGTCGATAACAAAGACGAAAATTATCCGTCGCGCGACTGGAAATTTTATGAACACGATTCAGGCCCATCGAATTGCGCCGGCACCCCAACATACCTGGTGAAACGCGGATGGGTTGCTCGCGGCGGCGGCGACGATACGCTCAATATCGCAGCTTTCAACTTTTGGTACACCATGATCGTGACGACGAACGTCCCGCCCGACGTCCAGTGGACACAAATCCTTAATAATACATTTGAGACCACATCGCAGACGGTCGATGTGACGATCGTTGATTGCGATCCGGAAAATCCGGCACGTGCCGGCATCAAAGTCTCAGTCCTGAATTATTGGGTGAATGGAATTCAGCAGGGTGATCTCCCCTTGGGCAATGTGGGTGGAGATACCTACGAAGGAACGGTCCCGGGTTCGCCTGTCGGCTCCGAGGTCTCATACAAGCCGTATGCGGAAGATTCAACAGGACTCTTTTCCTACGGTGCGCGCGTGACATACCGCGTCGTCGAGGCAAGCAACAGCTTCGCGCAGATCGATACGGCGGGTCCCTGCGTGGCCAAGAATATTCATTCCACCGGCACAAGCATCAACTATGCTTTGATCTATAACGCGCCCGGTGTTGCCGCAGGCACGAATCCGCTCGACGATGGAAGCATCGGTCCATTCGACATGGGGAGCAACATGCCTCTCTTCGGCGACGTCGGCCGCTATGTCTGGATCGGCGTTAATGGCGCCATTGCGATTTCAAAGAATCCAACGGATACGGTGGACGTGAACTCCGGCGGGTTCTTTACCGGCTGGACCTTTCCCTATACTGGGACGATGCGCCGCGGCGGTCGATCCGACACAGCTGGATCGCTCGGGCGCGGTCGGATGCCCGGAAACTTCATCTCTCCGTTATGGGAAGATCTCTGGCTCGGCGACTCGGCCACGAGCTGCGGCGGCAGGATTGTTTATCAGAAGGGGTACGGCGGTGACAGTTGTCTTTTCGTTGTCGAGTGGGATTCTGTCGGTTTGTTCGGTATCACCGGTAGCGGCTCATGCGACGAGTTGACATTCCGCGTCATTCTCAACAAATGCGATGGCACCATCGAATATCAATATGATAACCTCGGCATATTGGGTGCGGACAGCCTTTCAGTCGTCGGATTCCAGGCAGATTCAACCGCCTTGACGGTGCCGAGTCCTCTTGTCAATAAACAGCCGCCCTATATCTTCATCAACGAAGGCGGGTATCCACAGGCGACACGGCCGCGGGCCGGCTGGTGCATCAGAATCTCCCCGGCTACGATCTCAACCTCGGTCGCCGGATGGAACATGCTCTCGGTCGGCGTCACGCCGCCCGGCGGCAACTATGCCAAGGCAGCCCTCTACCCGACGGCAACAACTCAGGCGTTCGCCTATAAAGGACAGTATGTTGTTAAGCCGGTTCTTGCCAACGGCCCCGGTTACTGGATGAAGTTCACAGTCGGGCAGAACATCGGCGCGCGCGGCGGATTGCTCCATCATGTGGTCGACAGCGTGAGCCAGGGCTGGAACATGATCGGCACGATCGGCTTCCCGGTCCCGAAAGAAGCTGCCATCGTGAGCGGCACAACCATCACCTCGCTGTTCTGGGAATATACAGGCGCCTACCATGCTCTGACAACCAAACCATTGACCCCCGGTCAGGGTTTCTGGGTAAAGACGGCTGGCAGCGGCCTTCTGACGATCGACGGTAGTGTCCCGGCCGCGGAACCGAAGAACGTTCCGCAGACGAACTATGCCGAATTGAACAGTATCACCATCAGAGACAATGCCGGTCGGTATCAGACATTGTATCTTGGTGAAGAAGGATCGGTCAAGGAACCGTTGAGCTTCCATGAGCTGCCGCCCGGAGCGCCGGAGTTTGACGCGCGCTTCAGTTCGCAGCGGATGGTGGAGACCTATCCTGCGCATCTGGCTGAGAAGGCGGCGTACGAATACCCGATCCAGATCGATGCGAGTGCGTATCCATTGATGGTGACGTGGAACACGGTGAAACCGGCGGAGCGGAAGCTTGTGCTTTCGAGCTCCGATGGGAAGCTGGGGAACACGATCCTTGACGGATCGGGCAGCGTGCGAATCGCCAATGCGAATGTGAAGTCGTTGGTGGTGAAGCTGCAGAACATCGACGGTCCGAAGACGTTCGCGTTGGGACAGAACTATCCGAATCCGTTCAATCCGACGACGCGCTTTGCGGTAGAGATACCGAAGCTGGCGGAAGTGAATGTGGTGGTGTACGACGTGTTGGGTCGGCAGATCACGACATTGATGAGCGGTGAGCAGTCGGCAGGTTATCATACGATTGAGTGGGATGGACATGATGCGCGCGGAATCACCGTGCCAACAGGCATCTACTTTGTGCGTATGACCGCCGGCGAGTTCAACACGACACGGAAGATCATGTTAATGAAGTAATCGAAGGGTGAGAGGCATCCCGCTTCCTCAGCGGGATGCTTCCCTCTCGTGCCCCCAAGACGTTGTATCTCTAAGACTTGTTCACTAATCCATTAACCACATTAAATAGCGAGGTAGCTATGCAGAAAAGTAAACAACTTTGTCTCCTCGTGTGCCTGGGCCTGATGTTCCTGATGACCCAGACGCTTTGGGGGCAGTTCGTCGTGAAGGTGAATGCGACGGACGGCAGCGGTATCACCGATACGCTGACGCTGGCAGTCAACCCGGCGGGGACGGCGGGATTTGATTCGCTGAGCCCTTCATTCCGCGAGTTTGAGATCCCGGTGCATGCGTTCGGACTCGACTTCCGCGTTGCAACCAACCCTCCGGATGACAATCTTGGGCTGGGTGCATATACGAGCATCCATAAACTCAACCTTGTGACGCAGACGGACAAGTGGAAACTGCAATTCAACATCGACTCCGGGCGCACAGGCCTGCTCGTGCAGTGGCCGGCCGGATTGGGGAGCGTCGGTGGCGGGTACTGGATCCTCAGAGCGAATCCCTCTGACCCGATCTCCTTCTCGGATGTTGATATGACTTCAGGACCGACCTCGTTCACTATTCCGCTCTCCGATCAGGATCAACACTCGTTCTATATCGTGACGGGCGATGGGCAGGAGTATCGTTCGTTCACATCGACGGAAATTGCCCAGGCGCATGACAGTAAGTTGAAGACGGGCAAGTCCGAAAAGCGCAAGCCGTACGCCAGCGAAGGCAACTTCACGTTTACGAATGATCTTACGCCTCTCGACACTGTAACCGACATTCATATTGAGTGGAGCCAGGGCATCACGCAGCCATCGTTCTCGATATCTCCGGCGGGAACACAGACGTGGGATCCAAAATTTGCCAAGCTTGATTACGTTTTTGCCTCACCGTTGCTGCCTGGAGCCAGTGTAACGATTTTTGCTCAGGGTAATAAGGGGAAACCACTGCAAGCGAAGAAGTGGTGGTGGACAAAGGGTGGTCTGATGGAACCGCCGAAGACAAAATTCGGGCCGAAAGATCCGTCCTCCGGCAGCCGGCTTCTGCTGTACATGCCCAACATCAATAATCTGGGCGAAGAGATGTACACGCAGGGTGTGCTGGGAGCGAACGGCATAGCGGTCGGTGACCCGGTGAACGCGGCAGGGACCGATATTAAAGGTAAGCCGATCATCAGGGCCGTCATCCATCCGAAATGGAAGGATGTGACGAAGACGTTGATGGGCAAGAACGGTAATCTTCAGGATCAGGCTGCGGACTGCCTAACGAAATTCATCGGCAGCGGCAAGGACATTGTGAAGACACAGAAGAGCCTCCCGCCCGAGAAGCATGACAACATCTTGCTGGGTGATGCAGTTGCGCTGAGGGTCAATATCGGCTTCGGCGATGCGGGGAAGATCGAAGAAGGCGGGACGGTCTTTGGTGATTTGCACTATGTACGCCAATCGGGTGATCCTCCGCTTGTTCCGGTGGGTGCGACACTCCGCAGGATCGCCGATTCGCTGGACAATGTGCTCCTGTGCCATCATTCCACTTGGGATACAGCCGCGACGAATTACGCCATGTGGGATGCAATGATTGCGCGAATCAATGCGAGCTTCAGCGGAGTGTTCGACACGACGAGCTTCGGAGGCCCGATCATCGGTGGTCCTCAGCCGAAGCCGGTCGGTACGCAGGCGAAAGGTGTGAAGCCGATTGTCGAAGTGCCGTATTTGTACCGGACGTCGTTGACGGCGATGTCGCCTTACATCAATCCTCCGGACATTGCAACGCTTGAAGCGCGCAATCAGCCGAAGGAATATGCGCTGGCGCAGAACTATCCGAATCCATTCAACCCGACGACGACGATCGAGTTTGCGTTGTCCGAGGACGCATTTGTGACGTTGAAGATTTACAACATGCTCGGTCAGGAAGTTGCGACGCTGGTTGACAATGAGATGATGGATGAGGGGCCAAACGAAGTGACGTTTGACGCCGCGCAGTTTGCCTCCGGAGTCTATTATTATCGGATGATCGTCAATGACGGTCAGTTCCAGCAGATCAAGAAGATGGTGCTGGTGAAGTAAGCGATTGAGTCTCCGTTTCCCCGTTCCGCCTCGTGAGGCGGGACGGGGAGAGCGGGGACAAGCAGTATTGTCGCCTTCTTCCAGGTTGTTTCTCGCGGTAAGCAGTTCAATTTCAAGGAGAAAGGTATAGCATAGCCGGGTGTGGCAGACGCGCACGGGAAAGACAGGTGTCACGAAAAGTACCAAGTTTTGTAATTTAAATTCTCTAATCCACCATTTCACTAACAATAACTAAAGGAGTTAAACATGAAACTGTTCATGTTTGTTATGTTCGCTGTGCTGCTGCTCGTCGGTTTGAACACGGCGTCGGCGCAGATTCCTCAGCCGATCCATTTCCTGGCGACGGTGAGCGCATTACCACTTGCGATCACGCCGGTTGATTTGGAACTGGACGCCTTGCAAACGGGATCGACCTATACGGTTATTCCGGATGCATTGGGTGCAGGCGTGATAACACCGAATGATGGCCTCGCCTCGATTGTATCGATGGGCGGCGCAGAGATCGCCGGTGATATCAACGCTCAGATCCTCGTTACCTTCGTTCTGCCCCAGCGTTTGTATCCCACGGGCGGTACGGGAAGCGGCTACGTCACTACACGCTTCAACAACACGTCAGCGGCATGGGGCCCGGCGGGTGCAGAAGTGAACTACTTCGATCCCAGCAAGCCACAAGCCATGTCGTTGGATGTCGCCGGTATCGTTGATATCGTCCTCGGTGGTATTTTCGAGATTCCCGCGACGACCGGTCCGGACGCCTACGAAGGTGAAGCGCTGATCACAGCTCAGTACACGGGTCTGTAAGCCACCGCGTAACGAGGAATCGTAACATATATCGAAAGGGGTAGCTTGTCGTGAAGGATCACAAGATAGGCTGCCCCTTTTTTAAATTTTAGTCACACCAAAGTTTGTGAGGACGCGCAAAGGGCAAGAAGATGCTTTTCTGTAACTATATGTTGTCGTAACTACCGTTAATTCCAACACGTGTAGACGAGGCGAGGCCGCGGGAAGTCCCCACAAACCTGTCTATTTTAACAAACAATTGATGAAATCGGTCATAACCCACATGCGGATTGGTCATCCCCGGCAGCTTTGCTCGTTTGTTGTTGCGGGCATAGTTCTTACGTTTTGTTGTTGTTCCTTCGTCCTCGCTGCAATCACGGCAACGCCGAAGTTCTTGTTTTTGGACGGGACCAGGAAGTCGACGGCGGTCTTTGTCAGCAACAACGGCGACGACGACCGAGAAGTTTGGGTGGAACTCAAGTTCGGTTATGTTGCATCAGACGATAGTGGGTCCGTCGTTATTGTCGCCGACAGCCTCGAAGGTCAGGAGCTATCGGCGGCTACATGGATCATGGTCTTTCCAAGGCGCTTTTTCCTCGGTCCCGGCGAATCGCAGACCGTTCGCCTCACAACCACGCCGCCCCCCGGATTGAAGGATGGGGAATACTGGGCGCGGGTCATGATCACCAGCAAGCCCCGGAGGACGCCCACGAAGGCCGGGCAGCCCAAAACCGGCCAGAATTCCGGGCTAGTGCTCCAGACCCAGATCGGGCTGCCGTTTCATTATCGTGCGGGGAAGGTTTTTACCGGCGTCGAGGTCTCAAATTTTAACAACAGCGTCCAGGGGACCGATCTCAACGTCGCATTTCGATTGACCCGAACGGGGAATGCGTCGTTCTGGGGCACCCGCACCCTGCGGATCATCGATCAAGCCGGCAAGGTGCTGTTTACATCCTCAAAGAATCAGGTCGTGTACAAGACGTTCAATGTGATGGAAAAATTCACTCATGGCCTGGCGCCCGGTTCATACAAGGTTGAAATCGAGCTTGCTACCGGCAAGCGCACCGACATACGAAAAGATGATCTGGTAGCGGCCCCGGTTTTCCGAAGTTCAATCCCGCTGGTCATCCGATGAAACGCTCGGCGAGTGTGCTGTCATGAAACGCGTTCTGATGACGATGGTGTTTCTTGCCGTTGCTCCGGTGCTGATGGCCCAGCAAGCCGCCGAACAGAAGGTCCCTGTCGAATTCAGGATCTTAGACGTCGGGCGGGCGGAAATCGATATCATCCTCCTCAATAACGAGCCATACCTGCCCGTCGGCCCATCGTTTGGTTACATCGGCATAAGGCCTCCTGACAGTCAGATGGTGAGCCAGCAGAGGTTTGATGGAATCTTCAAATCGGGCGATAGTACATACTCGATCGATCTGCGCGGCGGACAGGCATCGTACGGCGGCAGAACGGTGGCGGTTGCCCAGAACGATTATCTTGTCCGCGACGGGGACGTGTATCTTCGCCTCGGTTTCATGAACGCGGTCTTCGGGCTCGACATGCGTTATCTCCCGCGCCGCCTGCAGATTGAAGTCCGTAATTCACACACGCTGCCTATGTATTTCGCGATCCGCCGGCAGCAATCCGCGAGACGTAACCTTAACCGTTTCTCAATCCCTGAACCGGACGTGTACATGGGACGGAGTTTCGATGCGGTGAGTGGTGCCCGCCTCGACTGGTCCGGCACGACCCGTTTTTCACGTGACGCGTTTCTCAACTCGCGCGCCCTGCTCTCACTCGGCGCTGACATCCTCGGCGGAGACTTCAGCGGCAAGGTCATCACCACATCACAACCCCACTCCACGAAGTCCACATGGCGGGGTCGGGCCAGATTCCCGGTCTTTGATACTCCCGCTCTCCGGCAGATCGTTTTCGGAAATTTTGTGAATTTCGGCCTTCTCCCCAGGGAGATGACGGGTTTGGAAATAACGAACCGGCCACCCTCGGTCCGCCACGTCTTTGCCCGAGAAGTGTTCAGCGGCGTGTTTGATCCGAAAATTGATGTGACGCTGACCGGTACCGCGGAAGCGATTCAACTCCAGCAGACCGATGACCAGGGGATGTATCAGGTCGATGCGCCCATCCTCTATGGCCAGGGCCTCGTAGAAGTCCATGCCTACGATCAGTGGGGACAGGAACGCGTCCTGCAATACAGGATGAACGTGCCGCGTTCTTTGGTACCGCCGGGGGAGGTGGAGTACTCGGCTGTCATCGGACGTTTTCGCCTCCCGACGAATATCATGACATCCTCGAATTATTTCAACTGGGGCGTCACACCGGAATTGACCGTGGGGGGCAAAGTCGATTATTATGACTTCACGGGAGATATTGCGAAGGCGTACGCAGGTCTGACGGCAACGGCGCGCATCACGAGGGGGCTCTTTTTCAACGGACTGGTGGTGCCCACGGCGTTTTCCACGGCCGCACTAGACTGGTCCTTCCCGTCAAGCGCTGCGATCTCCTTACAGCATACGCGATACGGCCGCAATTCGTTTTTCAATCCCGCCCGACTTGTCGATGAGACCAACGTCACGTTCAATGTTCCGATATCGGCGGGCACTTCGCGTTTCTCACTCACAGCCTTCGGAAGCCGAACGCATCTCCAGTCAAACCGCGACGACGAGTTGCAGGTGGCGCTTAATGCAGTATTCACCGTGGTTTCCCCGCGCATCGCTCACCGGCTGGTCAGCCGGGAAGTCTATGGCGATGGCAGCACGACCCAGAGTTCAGTTTCGAGTCCATCGCTCGGCCTGTTGCTCCCAGCCGGCTTGCTGGTCCGCACGGAATTTTCGTATGACTGGCTTACCGGTCTGGTGCGATCGATCAACGCCGATGTCGTGAAGCGATTTTCCAACGGTCTCGTGCTCGGTATCTCGTACTTCCGTCTCCCACAAATCGAGACCTACAATATCGGCCTCCGCCTTGAATATTACTTCCCGTTTGTCCATGCATTGACGGGCGTCGCCACACCGGGTTCGGGACGCTATGAGTATACCTTTGCCGGCAGCGGATCAGTGGGACTTTCGTTGCCGACTTCTGATCTCTATTTTGAAAACCGTCCGAATTACGTCGGCTATGGCGGATTCGTGCTGCATCCGTTCCTCGACGCTAATGGTAATGGGAGGTCGGATCCCGGTGAACAACGCTTGGATAAAGGCCGCATCCTCTTCGCCAATCTTGCCGTGGGCGATCAGCCACATAGCTTATCCGCCAATAACTTCAGAGATGACCGCATTCTGGGATATGAGGAATATAATTTGTACCTTGACCCGCAAAGCCTGGACAATCCGATATTGGTGCCGCAATATAATTCGATCAGGATGATGTCCGAACCGAATTTCGTCAAGCGCGTCGATATTCCTGTCGTCAACGGGGGCTTCGTGCGGGGGACGATCACGACCAGCGCAGCAACTCCTCAACCTGCCGAAGGGATCAAAGTCATCCTGACAGCGGTGGGAGAGAAGCAAAAAGGGATTGCCAGGGTTACCAGGACGGTGGAGACGTTTTCGACCGGAGAGTTCGAGTTCAGCGGAGTACCCCCGGGGAGCTATTCTGTTACGCTCGACCCGGTTCAGCTCGATCAACTGAACTACAACGGAACACCGGCGTCTCATGAGCTTCGCATCGTCGTGAAGCCGGACGGGGACGTTGTCGCCGACCAGGATTTCCGGCTGACTGTCAGATAATGGCACGATTGCCGATGAACGAGAACTTTTTCAGATATCGCCAGAAGGGAGATTCAATGCTCATTCATAAGAGGTTGAGCAGGTTGAGCAGGATAGGCGAGAGGACACGCTTTGTCGTGCTGCTGTTCCTCGGCGCTTCGGTCGCTCTCGGGCAAACCGAGTCGGATGATTCCACTTCGGTCGTGAACACCGATAGCGGCTCCGTCGTGAGCTCGCCCATCGACCCCAGCACCGATTTGAGCGCTCAGGATATTCTCGCGGGCAGCGTCTGGTCATGGTCAAATCCGGTACCGCAGGGCAATACCCTCTATAGCGCCGATCTTTTCAATGACTCCGGCCTTGCGGCGGCAGGCGAACTCGGTACGTTTATTCTCACGACGAACCGGGGCGCAACCTGGCAGACACAACACTATGTCGGCGTATCGACCAACCGTATCATCGGCCTGAATGTGGTCGACACCCACACGGATACCTCCTCTATATTTGCCGTGGGCACCTTCGGTTCTATCTATAAGACAACCGATAAGGGAACATCCTGGAGCGTCCTCCCCTCGGGCGTCATGGTGCCGCTGTACGATGTGAACTTCGTCGGCGAACTCAACGGGTGGACAGTCGGAGATCGCGGTACCGTCCTTTACACCAACGACCGCGGCGTGACATGGAACTCGTCGCTGTTCCCCTTCTCGATGCGCCTGCGCGGCGTCGACTTTGTGGATGTGTCTACCGGGTATGTCGTCGGTGACCAGGCGGGCATCTTCAAAACGACAAATGCGGGCATTTCATGGGTCAGGGACTCACTGCCCGGCATCGGAGATACGAACAAGTTCGGCGCGGTCAAATTCCTCAATCGAGACACAGGATTCGTGATCGGCAACAACGGACTGATCCTCCGGACGACCAATGGCGGCGGGCAATGGGACAAGAGATCTTCCGCCACGGGGATCTGGATGGAATCGCTGGATTTCTTCGGCCCGGATACCGGATGGGCCGTCGGGCAGGCGGGAAGGATCCTGAAATCCACAAACGGTGGATTTACCTGGATTCCGAAGATATCCGGCACAAAGGCATGGCTGACGAAAGTGCGCTTCTCAAGCGCCTTCGTCGGCTGGGCGGTCGGCGTCAGCGGGTTGATCATCAAAACGACGGACGGCGGGACCACCTGGACCCAGCTTTCCGCCGGAATCCCTGGTGATTTTTTTTCAATGACGTTCCCCAGCGACGCAAATGGATGGGCTGTCGGCGACCAGGGAGCTATTGCGAAAACAACGAACGGCGGTGCGACGTGGCTCTACAATGCCTCACCGACGACGCGGCGACTCAATTCGGTGCATTTCCCAAGTCTGTCAACAGGATATGCGGTCGGTCGTAACGGAACGATCATCAAGACGACAGACGGCGGCACCGTCTGGTTCAGCGAATTCATCGCTACGGCGGCGACCCTCAGGTCCGTCTTCTTCGTGGACAACCTTAACGGATTTCTCGTCGGCGATATGGGACGATTGATGCAGACAACAGACGGGGGGACGACATGGGCATTTCGGAATTCCTCGACAGTCTCCGCGATGAACAGCGTATACTTTGCTGCACCCCTCATCGGTTGGGCTGCCGGAGCCAATGGCGTTGTCGTCGGCACCACGGACGCCGGCGCACATTGGAACCTGCTTCCGTCGACGCGCGTCACCCAGCGCACTCTTCTCTCAATAATGTTTGCGACGCCCGACAGCGGTTGGGCCGTCGGCCAACGCGGGACCATCATCCGATCGATCAACGGAGGCGCGACGTGGGATACACTCTCATCCCATACGAAACGTACCCTCTATTCCGTGATCTTCACCGATTCGCGGCACGGCTGGGCGACGGGTGAGCTCGGCATGATTCTCATGACCTCCAACGGAGGCGAAACCTGGAGCCAGTCTCCCTCCGGAACAAGAATGTACCTGTTCGCATCCGCGAGAACACCCTCGGGCATCGGCTGGGCCGCAGGAAGATTCGGCACGATCCTGAAATATTCATCCGGCCCGGGCATTGAACCGGCCGCACGACCCGAGATCGTCGACATTCGCTCGTTCAGCAATTTCCCGAACCCGTTCAATCCTGCAACGACAATCTCGTTCGAACTCGCGCAGCCGTCTCTCCTTACGATCAAAGTCTACAATGTTCTCGGTGAAGAGCTCGCGGCGCTTGCAACCAGGCAGCAGTATGAAGCAGGAACCCACGTTCTTCAATTCGATGCGACGCGATTTTCGTCCGGCCTCTATTTTTGCCGGATCTATTCACCGAACGGGAAATTCCAGGCGATCCGAAAAATGCTCTACCTGAAATAGTCACGAACGTGAGAAAGGGAATTCCTATCGCATCCCCCGGCGTTGTGACGACAACGAAATTCCTTCGGTTATCGATCGCCGCGTTCATGCTCTGCGCCGGATCCGCGTTGGCGCCTGTCGCCGCGGCGGCCGCTCCGGCTGATTCCACCTCCGGATGGTTCTGGCAGAACCCCCTTCCACAGGGTAACACCCTGTATGATGTTTTCTCACTCGATCTCTCTACCGTGGTCGCGGTCGGCGGGGCCGGGACAGTGGTGAGGACGTCCGATGGGGGGGCGACGTGGGGGACAAAGGGCATGATCGGCGACATCCGCACAAGCCTCCGCTCCGTCAATTTCATCAACACGGTGACCGGCTGGGCCGTCGGTGATAACGGCCAGGTGTTCTTTACGGGCGATGGAGGCCTGACATGGCTTCCGCGCGCCTACGGCGTCGGCTCTTCATCACTGAACTCCGTCGAATTCATCTCTCCCACCAACGGCTGGGCCGTCGGCGACGCAGGAGCCATTTTCAAGACGACAAACAGCGGCTCCAGATGGAGCATCCAATCATCCGGTGTGACGTTCGATCTCCATGATGTCAGCGCCGTCCGCGACACCGCTTTCGCGATCGGAGATATCGGTACGGTTCTACGCACCATCAATGGCGGACAAACATGGGACAGCCTCGCTGTGCCCGGCCGCACGAACCTTCGGAGTTCTTATTTCGCCGACCGGAACAACGGCTGGATCGCCGACGCGGGCGGCAGGGTTTTCCGCACCACAACGGGCGGGCTCTCCTGGCCAGCTGCGCCTGCGGCGATCGGTCTGGGGCTGAACGATATCGAATTCTTCCCCAACGGCGTCGGGATCTCTGTCGGTGAAAAAGGCGTGGTGACAACCACACTGACTTCAGGAGTGTACTGGACGACCCCCGATACGCTCGACAGCACCATAACATTCCACGGCACAGCGGTGAAGGCCCCCGGATTGGCGTGGGCCGTCGGGCAGTATGGCAGAATCTGGAGATCGACCAACAGCGGCGGGGCGTGGACTGAAAAATCGTCCGGCGGGGTGAACGATTTCAATGACATCGCGTTTGTCGGTGCATCGACCGGCTGGGCAGTGGGGGATGCGGGGACAATCATGTTGACGACGGATGGCGGCACATCATGGTCACCGCAGACTAGCGGTGTCACAACACCGCTCAATGCCATTGAGATGCTCGATGCGTCGACCGGCGTTGTTGTGGGAGCCGGCGGAACAGCGTTGAGAACGTTGAACGGAGGAGCGACATGGACCTCCGCCGCTACATCGACGTCCGCCAATCTCCGCACCCTGAAATTTTCGGATGCCTCCCACGCGGTGGCGCTCGGTGAGATGGGCTTCGTCCTTAGCTCGTCCGACAGCGGCGGCACATGGTCGACGGCCGTCTATGACAGCACCGTGACGTTTGTCGACCTCGCCTTCAGCGACGTGACAACGGCGTGGGCCGTCGGCGATTCGTTGCAGATCGGAAAGATATTCAAGAGCACGGACGGCGGCGCAACCTGGAGCACTGTGCCAATCGAACCTTCGCTTCGTTTAACCGGACTCTTTTTCAACAACGCCATGGTCGGCACCGCCGTCGGTGTTAACAGCAAAATCCTTCAGACGAACGACGGTGGTGTCATCTGGGCGCCGCGCCATTCGCCGGAAGTGGCAAGCTTCAACCGGGTGATGTATGCGAATGACAGCACCGGTTGGGCGGTCGGTAATGCAGGAGCCAGCATTAAGACAACCAACGGAGGGCGGACCTGGTACAGTCTCAACAGCGGCACCGAGCGCGACCTTCACGCCGTTCGTTTCCTGGATCTCAAAGTCGGATGGATCGCAGGCGACGGCGGCGCTATTCTCAAGACACTCGACGGCGGTGGGAAGGCCGTCAATTACAACCCCGGTCCTCCTCCCCCTCCCCAACCGCAGCGCATCGGACTGCTGACCAATTATCCGAATCCGTTCAATCCCACGACCAGCATTGCGTTCGAAATCAATCAACCGACGGAAGTCACCATCCTCATCTATGATCTCCTCGGCCACAAGGTAAGAGAACTCCGTCTGGGTTACAAGAACAAGGGACGCTATGACGGGTTCCAAAACCCCGCGCCGGAATGGGATGGCCGGGATCTCAGCGGCCGGATCGTTCCGAGCGGCGTCTATTTCTATACGCTGGTCACAACCGATATTCGCCGGACCGGCAAGATGATCTTCGCCAGGTAAATTATTCACCGGCTCGCCCCGGGAAGGGGGTCGAACCGGCAGATTCATCATTCAAACAATTCTTCTTTGTGAACAAGTCATTGTATATTGTTCACGTGAGAAGCCCCCCCTCCCGCTCACGTCATCATCCCCAATTCCATGAGCCACGCGCTCTTCTAACTAACCATCGTTTCACATACTTAACTTGGGAGGAGGTTCCTATCATGAGAGGCATTCTCTGTTCGCTTTTCTTTCTTCTGTCATCCATTCTTCTGCATAATGATCTTCAGTCGCAAACCGCCAGTCATGTCGTCATCAGCGAGGTGTACGGCGGCGGCGGAAATTCAGGTGCGCTATACAGGAACGATTATGTCGAGCTCTACAATCCGACATCGTCGCCCGTGATCATGACGGACTGGTCGATACAATATGGATCGCCGACGGGCGGTTCGCTCACCGGGAAGACGATTTTTTCCGGAACGATCGCCGCCCGCGGCTTCTTCCTCGTCCAGGAAGCGCAGGGCCCCGGCGGCACGATCGATCTCCCCGCCCCCGACGCCGCAGGGACGCTGAATTTCGGCGCCGCGAACGGGAAAGTGGCACTCGCGAGCGATACACTTGCCGTCACCGCCCCGTTCTCGCCGAACGTCGTCGACTTCGTCGGATATGGAACGGCGAATCAGTATGAAGGAAGCGGCCCAGCGCCCGCTTTGAGCAACACGACGAGCGGCGAGCGGAAGGCGCAGGCGTCCTCCACGGCGGCCTCGATGGCTCCGGGCGGCGCCGATGAGCTGAACGGCAACGGCGACGACACAAACAACAACGCGGCTGACTTCGTCGCGCAGTCGTCACAGTTCCCTCAGAATTCCGCATCCCCTCCCGAAAACCCCGTCTCGGGAAAACAGCCGCCGGTCATTGGCGCCGTCAGCCGGAGCATCTTCGTGCCGCCGGCAGGCGGCACCGACTCCGTCATCGCCCCGATCACCGACGCGGACGGAGAGATCGTTGCCGGCAAACTGCACCTCCGCGTCAACGGCGGGGCCGATGATTCTTCGATCGCTCTGACGCCCCTCGGCGGCTCCAGGTGGGCGGCGGTCGTCCCGGCCTCTAAGAATACCGCTAACGGCACGCTGGTCGAATATTTCCTCTCTGCCGTCGACGACTCTTCGAACTATGTATCCACTTCGACCGCGCTTCAGGGATATTTCGTCGGCGATGCTCCCGTCTCTTCCATCAAAGCGCATCCGCTCGCCGCTATAATCGGATACGGCGTCCAGGTGAACGGCGTCATCAACGTACGGACGAATACGCACGCACTCGGCCAGGGATTTATGCAGGATGCGACGGGAGGGATCGAGATGTTCAGGACAGGTGGTCTGCCGCCGCTGGCGGCCGCACGCAGCGCACGCGTGCAGGGCCCGATCGGGAATTTTAACAATGCCTACGAAATCAATCCTCCGTCGTTCATTGATACGACAGGCGCCACATCTCTCGCCTCCGTCGCCATCACACTGCCAACGGCCGAATCTCCGTCGAATGCAAATGAGGGAAAGCTGGTGCGGATCAATGGATTGACGACAGATTCAACCGGCGCGTTCATCTCGCCGAAAAATTATGTTTACAGGAATGGTTCGGGCGATACGATCAGCATCCGTATCGAGAGCAACGGCCCGGCCAACGATCTTCCCGGTAAACCGATTCCCGTTTCGGCGGTCGATGCAGTCGGAATACTCTCCTATTCGAACACATTCCTCCGATTGAAGCCGCGGGGTCAAACGGATCTCGGATTCGATCCGGCCGACGGCACGGGAACAGCCGCGATCAGACCTTCGGTTCGATTGACGTCACAAAGCGCCGTCGCGGAAACGCTCACCATCAACGGCGACGGCGTCAATACCATTCGGGGGACGAGCATTGCTCTTCCGGCGACATGGACATGGAGCGACACATCGTCGAAGAGTCTTTCAGGGCCCGGATTCGCCTCGGCCAATGCATCGGTGAGCGGCGACGGTTCAACCGGCGCGCCGTATCTTCTCACAATCGCGAATGCATTCGTGACAAATGTGAACCCGGGAACGATCATCCTCCTTGGACTCAATACGCCATCAGCGGGAGGACCAACGACATTTTCAGTGAGGACGAAGGGGGCATCAGGCGTCCTCTCGCCGATCGGCGTCTCGCCGGCGGTGAATATCGCCGGCGGAGGGTTCGAAGCGGTCTCATCCGGCAACTGGAGCAGCCCGTCGACCTGGGCAGGCGGGGCGGTTCCGGGAGCGGTGGACGACGTCACCATGAGCACTCTCGGCGTTGTCGTTACCGTCGATATTCCCGGCGCGCAGTGCCGGAATCTGACGATGACCGGATCGGGAACCGGCGCGACCGCCGGCCCGGTGCTTGAGTTCATGAGCACCGGCGCCCCACAGCTCGCCGTCAACGGGAATCTCACCATCGGCGGCGGCTCCGGCTCCGGACAGGGGGGCCGCGCCAAGCTCACATCGAATGGCAACGCGAACAGCATTCTGATCGTGAAACATAAGATCACGACGACGTCGGCAAACTCGACCGGAAGCGGCAGCGCCGGGTTGAATATGAATGAAGGGACGGTAAAGCTCATCGGCGCCACAACGGACACGCTGGTTAACAGCGCAGGTCTGCGACTCGGCGATCTCCGGATCGGTGACGGGTCCGCCGGCAAAACGCTTGTCTGGGCTCCGACCCGCACTTCGACGCTTGCGATCAGAAGCCTCACCGTCAAAAGCGGTTCGATATTCTGGATCGGCGCCGCGAATGACTCGACAGCCAACGACATCGGTAACTCGACCTCTTCGGGCGTGCCGACGCTCACCGGCGGTATCACCATCGAGAGCGGGGGAGCGATCAAGCCGCAGGATTTCACTGCCGGCGTCGATGCGGCATCGATCAACCTCTCCGGAGGCGGCATAACGAACGATGGGACGCTGAATCTCCTTTCGGGCACGGCGCCAGCCGGCACTCATTATGCGGTGAAGTTTGGAGGATTCCCGGCGTCGACGCCAGGTATGAAACAGACCATCGGCGGGAGTCAGCCGGGCATCTACGCGGACATCGTCGTCGGCACGACCGACACGCTCGTTCTTCAACAGGATATGATAGTCTCCTCACCCCATAAGGCGTTGTTGAACGGCATGCTTCTCGAAACGCCGGGGAACACCCTTATCGGGCCGGTCGAGGCGACGCGAACGGTTGCGCAGTCGGCGCCCGTAAGCTTCGGCGGGATCGGACTGACGATCACTGCGGCAGGAGCCGCGCCCGGGATCACAACGGTAAGACGGGTCGCAGGGCCGGGGGGTGCTCAGACCGGCAATGGGCATACGTCGATCCTGAGGTATTTCGATATCTCTCCCGCGACGAATGCAGGTCTTAATGCCTCATTCGATTTCTATTACGATGACAGCGAGCTTGCCGGGCAGGATGCGACGGCGCTTCGGCTCTGGACATCGAGCGACGGCGGAAGCTCGTGGACATACAGGCCGGGTTCAGCCGATCTTCCCGGCCGCAGGTTGAGCGCTTCCGGCATCAATGCGTTGTCCCGCGTGACCGCAGCGGACACTGCGCACGCGCTCGGTTCCAACACCATCGCGTTCTTTTACAACAGCGGGTGGAACATGGTCTCATTGCCCTACCTTGTACCGGATTTCAGGAAAAGCGTTCTCTTTCCCGGCGCAGTATCGAATGCCTTCGCTTACAACGGAGTGTATGAGCGCAAGGATACGCTCCGGAACGGCGTCGGGTACTGGGTGAAGTTCGCCGCGAAAGATACCGCGCGCTTCTCCGGGGTGCCCAGGGTCGGTGATACGGTCATCGTCAACGAAGGATGGAATATGATCGGTTCTATCGGAAGTCCGGTTCCACGAACGGCCATCGCTGAGATTCCCGGCGGCATTGTGAGATCGCAATTGTTCGCCTACACCGGCGTCTATGTGCGCTCCGATACGGTCTGGCCCGGCTCCGGCTACTGGGTGAAAACCAACGCAGCAGGAAAGCTTGTTCTGTCGGCGTCGGCGCCGGTGAAATCGAAACCGACGTCGATCGGCAGTCGTCTCAATTCGATCATCATTCAGGACTATGCGCGCCATGAAGGCGTTCTCTATTTTGGTCGCGACCGGGACCGCGGCATATCGAGTGAGTTGTATGAACTTCCTCCGGTACCTCCTGAAGGAAACTTCGACGTCCGGTATTCGACCCAAAGCATCGCTGCATTCAGCGAAGACAATGCCTCACGGGAGATACCGATCAGGATCGCGTTTCCGACATATCCTCTGACGATGCGGTGGGTCATCAGTGCCGGAGACGGAACGGGAGCCGTGCTCGTGATCGGCCAGAAGGAATTTGAGCTCACGGCAGACGGCTCGACTGTCATCGGCATTCCGGCATCTGACATCAAACTGCGGCTCTCCCCGGTGAAAACGGCGGAGAGGCCGGAACGGTTCGCGCTCGAGCAGAACTATCCGAACCCATTCAATCCGGCAACAGATATCAGATGGGAGATGGCTGATGGCGGATATGTTACGATCGGCGTTTATGACCTGCTGGGGAGGAAGGTTGCGATGCTTGTCGATGAGGAGAAGCCGGCGGGAAAGTATACGGTTGAATGGGATGGCACGTCGGACGATCATATACAGCTTTCCGGTGGCGTATATTTTGTAAGGATGGAAAGCGGGTCATTTTCCGATGTGAAGAAAATAGCCCTGATTAAATAGGATTTGATCGCTTCCGGGAATTATTATCACGCAAAGCCGCAAAGCTCGCAAAGAGTTTTAAGAAGGGTATGTTTTGCGCCTTTGCGTCTTTGCGTGAAATATTTTTTCTCCGGATTTTCGTTCCCCCTGTTGACGAAAGCCCTTTTTTTGATTACATTTGGATAGCCCTGCGCCGGCGGCTCCTGCCGGCAATCATTACTCAGTGAGGAAATATGGAAACTTTCTACTTCAAACAGGGGAGGCTCCTGGCAATTCTTGCAGCACTGTTCGCACTAACATCTCATGCATACTCCCAAGCCCTCGACATAACAGGGTGGAGAATCATTCAGACGCTTGGGCCCGACACGATTACATTTCCGCCCGGGACAACCGTTGCGCGCGGAGGGTATGTCGTGATAGCTCGCAACGCTGCCAAGACAGCGTTTGAAACTTTTTGGGGGGTAACCCTGCCGGCCAACGTCACCTACATCAACTCCACACCGATTGTGGGTTCCAATGGTTTCCCAGTGATCAACGGGAGCGAAAATTATACGCTCACGGATGCTTCGAGCACAATCATAGACGGGCCAACTGTTTCAGAGCCGGCCCCTCCGGGGGGACAATCTGTTCAACGCAGACGTCCCGGGTACCCAGCCGCGCAAGAAACCAGCTGGACAAGATTATCCAGCCCAAACACTAATGCGACTCCGGGTTCAGGCGCCGGGCTAACCACGAGCTCAGGCTTGATCATCAATGAATTTTCAGATGCTACGGGAACCGGAAACTTCATTTATGAATTTGTCGAATTGTACTACGATGTTGCTCCTCCTCCCACAGGCGTCGGCAGCGCCTTCACGATGCCGACTCTTGCGAGAGGTAACATTCTGGACACAATTACTGTTCTTGTCAAGAGCAGCGGTCTCACGTCGCTCTCGTATGTCGATGTTGTCGTTCCGTCCTCGTGGAGCTGGTCTCATTCGACATCGGACATCACCACAACCGGCGGCGGAACGCCTTCAGTCTCGGTTTCCGGCGATACAATCCAGCTTACCGGCGCAGCCGTCACCACGACGGACAGCGTGACAATCCAGATACGTTCGCTGACGCCTCCAGATTCGACAAACCTCTATCCGTTCAACGTCCTTACGGGAACAGCACCAGATTCGATTCTACCGCTCCTCACACAGCCGACGGTTCTGGTCTACGGTACCCCCCGGCCGATCGCCGACATCAAGACAAACGACGTGAACGGCGTGCCGCTTCTCTTCGGCAAGTACGTGACCGTCCGCGGTTTCGTCACCGTCGCTAATGAGTTTGGCAGTCCTTCGTACATCCAGGACAACACTGGTGGAATCGGGTTTTTCGACGTCGCTCTCTCAGCGTCGCTCCAGCCGGGCGATGAAATTATCCTCACGGGTACCATCGCGCCCTTCAATGGACTTTGCGAATTGTCAAATCTGATTCTTCAGCAAACCGTGAGTACCGGAAACAGTGTTGAGCCGTTGCTCGTCGCCGCATCGGACATCAAAAACGACGGCGCCGGAGGAGTCGAGAGCTATGAAGGCATGCTCGTCCGTGTCAACGCGGCCACCGTAACCGATACGTTTGGTACGCAAATCTCGAATTGGTCAGTGTCCGGCTCCGGAACGAACTATCGTCTCAATGATGCCTCGGGGTTCGTCGACATCCGTGTCGACAACAGCGTTAACTTTGCCAATACCCCCGCGCCGCAAAGCAGCTTCGATGTCATCGGAGTCGTGAGCCAATTCAAAGCGGCCACGCCGTATATCGGCGGCTATCAACTCATGCCGCGAGCGAGCGCGGATATCTTCTCCAAAGGCCCGATCTTCGCCACAGCACCGTACGAAACCGATATCACGCCGACGTCCTTCCGCGTGCATTGGACGACGGTCGACAGCGGTACAAGCCGCCTCCGGTACGGCGTCACTACATCGCATGAACTCGGAGTTCTCGGTCCGGACGATCTGCTCCGGAAAAACCACGCCATCGATATTACCGGTTTGACACCGGCGACGATATATCATGTTCAGGCGTTTTCCGTCAAGGACCCCGACACAAGCACTGCCGGCGATCTCATCGTCAGCACAGCTTCGCCCGCCGGCTCCACCGGACAGATCAACGTCTACTTCAATAAATCGGTCAATACTTCCGTGGCGACCGTCGAGAACGCTCTCGGCAATCAGGACCTCGTGAGCCGGGTGCTCACGAGAATCAACAATGCCCGGCGATCGATCGATCTCGCGCTCTACAGTCTCAGCGGTACAGGACCGGGGAGCGTGATTCCGACCGCGCTGGTGGCAGCGAAGAACCGCGGAGTCCTCGTCCGGGTCGTCTGCGAAGCCGACAACCGTAACACGACCGCATTTAATACACTTCAGTCCAACGGCATCCCGATCATCACCGACGCCTACGATCTGGTCTGGGCGGGACAGGGATTGAGCCACAATAAATTCTTCGTGTTCGATGCGCGGGGCGGCGCGCCGGAAAGCCTATGGGTCTGGGCCGGGTCATGGAACCCAACCGATCCCGGCACGAATGCCGACCGGCAAAATTCGATCGAGATCCAGGACGTCGCTCTCGCCGGCGCGTACATGACCGAGTTCAACGAAATGTGGGGGAGCTCGACCGATACGCCGAATCAAAGTCAGACACGATTCGGCGCACGCAAGCGGGACAACACACCGCACCGTTTTGTCATCAACGGCGTGCCGGTGGAGTCGTACTTCAGTCCGTCCGATCATACGACATCCCACATCAGCTCGACGCTTCGTCAGGCGCAGCATTCCGTTGCGGTGGCAGTGCTGACGTTCACGCGAAAAGACCTTGCGGATACGCTGATCGCCCGAAAAAATCTCGGCAGGAAAGTACGTATCCTCATCGACAACAATACCGACACCGGAAATCAGTTTGCGTATCTGCAGTCGAACGGGATGGATGTTCATCTCAAGGTCGGGACCGGACTTCTTCATCATAAATATGCGACGGTCGACGGCGATCAGTTCGGCGGAACCCAGTACGCGATCACCGGTTCGCACAACTGGTCGAACAGCGCCGAGAATTCGAACGATGAGAACACGCTCATCGTCCAGGACCCGCGCATTGCGAATCTCTATCTGCAGGAATTTGCAGCGCGGTATTACGAATCGGGAGGAACAGACTCGATTCACGTCGTGACGTCGCCGGCATTCGCTCTCGCGCCGGCGAGCATCGATTTCGGGACGCTCGACACGGGACTCACAAAACAGGACAGCGTGACGGTGACGAATACGGGAACTGCCGTGCTGACCGTTTCGGTCGCGACGTCGACGAATCCGGTTTTCTCGGTGGTCCCGGGATCTGCCGTCGTCGCTCCGTCGGGCAATCAGAGATTCTACATTTCATTCTCACCCGTTGCCGGCGGCGTCCAGACCGGTTCGATCGTCTTCACGCACAATGCGACCGGCAGTCCCGACACCGTCGCGGTGACAGGGACCGGACATGAGGACACGGCCATCACGACCGCCTCCATCGTCTATGCCATCGATTCGGGCTGGAACATGCTCTCTCTCCCCGTGAAGGTTGCCGACCCGAGAAAATCCGCGATCTTTCCCGATGCGGTCTCAAATGCCTTCGCGTATAAGGGGATTTACGTCGCGCGCGATACGCTGCTGAACGGCGCCGGATACTGGTTGAAGTTTTCTTCTCCCCGCACCGATACTGTCACAGGCATGCCGGTCATTGCCGAGACGACGCAGGTCAGCACCGGCTGGAATATGATCGGGCCGCCGTCCGTTGCGGTGCTGATTGGAACGATCGTTCAGAATCCGTCGAACATCGTCCGGTCGAATTACTATGGCTACGGTGGGGCCTATTTCGCGGAAGACACGCTCAAGCCGGGGCAGGCGTACTGGGTGAAGACGAGCCAGGGCGGCACTCTGTCGCTCCCCGGCCCCTCGGCCGTGCCGAAGACTCATCCTCCGGACGATCTGTCACAGATGAACCGGCTCACCGTCTCTGACCTGATGGGGCATTCGCAAACCCTCTATTTCGGGATGAAGCCATCGGAATCGTTCTCCCCCGAAAAGTACGACACCCCTCCGCTCCCTCCGGCCGGGGCCTTCGATGTTCGCTTCGCTTCGGGCAAAATGGCGGAAATCATTGCCGACGATCTGAAGGCCGCGGCGTATCCGATCGCCGTGCAGTCGCCTGTTTTCCCCATAAGAATCGCCTGGGCTATTGATAGTAAGGACAATAATTCTTATACTTTGACGACAGGTGGATCGGCTGAAATTCTCGTCGATCGGTTGACGGGGGTTGGTGAAATGTCTCTCAGCAGGAACCTCGAGAGCATGGTGCTTGCAGTAAAGCCGCAAAGAAAACTACCGGAAGAGTACGCCTTAGGACAGAATTACCCCAATCCGTTCAACCCTGTCACGACGATACCGTTTTCACTTCCGCAGGCGTCAACCGTGACGTTGAGCATCTACAATCTGCTCGGTGAAGCGGTGATCACGATTCTGGATCGGGCGCCCTTCGATGCGGGATACTACGAGCGAAGGATCGACGCGTCGCATCTTGCATCGGGGATCTATTTCTACCGACTGGATGCCGTGAGCAGTGAAAAAAGTGAGACATCATTCCATCAGCAGAAGAAATTGCTTCTCGTTAAATAGTATCGCACGCAAAGGGCGCAACGAAGGCCTAAGGATATCTTCTTTGCGTCCTTCGTGGTTTTGCGTCTTGGCACGAAACACCCAATAGCATCAATCATTATGGAGTGAGCCATGAAATCTCCTTTGTACAAATTTGCAATGTTTGTCGTTCTGACGATCGTGGTCCGTCTAGGGGTCGGGACGAGTTATGCCCAGGCCCCTGTAAACAACGAATGCTCCGGCGCGACCGCCATCGGGGCGTTTCCATATCGCGCAAGCCAGAACACAAGACTTGCCACGCCGAATGTCACCGATCCGTTGCTCCTCTGCGCCGACAGCGGGAGAGGGAAGACGGTCTGGTACAAGTACACCGCCGACTCAGATCGAGTTGTGATCTTCACATCGTACTTCAGCACTCCGAGCAACTATGATGTTGCGTTAGGACTCTACACCGGCAGTTGCGGAAGCCTGAGCGAAGTGGCGTGCAACGATGATATTGCGCAGGGTCAGATTCGACAATCTGAAATCATTTTCCACGTGCAGGCGGGAATCTCCTACACGCTTCAGGTCGCCGAATGGAAAGGCGGCGGCCCGAACGGCGGCCTACCGACGGGTGGAGACCTTGTTCTTGATGTATTCGATTCGACGGCCCCTCCACCGTTCTTCATATTCCCATTGTACAAAGGTCCGAAGTCCGGCTCCATCGTTTCGGGCGCGACCGTCTCGACGAACGGTTTTGAAATTCCGCCTGTCGCGGGACATCTCAACGTCGAGGAAATCGAACGGGAAGAAGCGGCGAAGAACGAACAACAAGTCTTGCTTCCCACGCCCTCTGACGTCATGCCCCCAAAGGGCCCGCCCGGATCGAACCTCGTCAAGGAGCGTGGCGTGGATGCCGTTCAGGCGCCGATTTCACGCCCCGTTGTCCTGAAAAGTTTTCAGGGAAACGTTCCGACCGGATATATCCCCCCAGACCCGATCATGGCTGTTGGGCCGAACCACGTCATCGGAGTTGTGAACTCCTCATTCCGGATATGGGATAAGAATGGGACATTGCTCAAAGACATCCTGATGAGCAGTTGGTTTGCCAGTGTGAAGAGCCCGGTTGGATTCAGTGACCCACAGGTTCTGTACGACCATTTCGCCCATCGCTGGATCATGACGGGCCTTGCCACGGCGACTCCGTACACGCTCGTGTTGTCGGTTTCGGATGATGACAACCCGATTGGGACATGGTACAACTGGTCGCTCCCGAGCGGGCTGGGCGATTCGGCGACGGGAAATCTGCCCGATTATCCTCAAACAGGATATGACGACACGGCCATTTACATAACCACGAGGGATTTTGGCGCAACGACATTTTATTCAAGACTTCGGATCATCGGAAAATCGCAACTCTACGCCAACACCGCCGGTCCGGTGGCATGGACAGATTTCTGGGATTTCCGGGAACCCCAGCATAGCTATGTTGTTCTTGATGGGATACGACCGTCGATCATCTACGGCCACCCCGGGGTTCACTACATGATGAATGCTTCGCCGTATGTTGTAGGGACGTTCTTTACGCTGTGGAAGATTACAGACCCCTTGGGCTCAACGTCGATCACCGGCGTCAATATCCCGGTTGTCCAGTATGATCCTGCCCCGAACGCCGACCAGCTTGGCGGCAGCTCAACGCTTTTCGAGGCGGGCGGGAGCGTCATCCGTCACAAACCGGTCTATCGGGACAGCTCCATCTGGGCTGTCCATTCGATTGCCACGGGGGCGGGCAGCGTCTACTCGGGCGTTCATTATGTGAGGATCGATCCGTTCACGAACACGAATCTCGAAGACGTTGCGATGGGGCCGGACGGATTCTGGCACTTCTATCCTGCGTTGATGGTTGACGGCGACAGAAATGTGATCATCACATACACCCGGTCAGGACTGACAGAATACGCCGGTGTGTTCGTGAGCGGGCACAGGAATAGTGACCCACCAGGACTTTCTCCGAGCGTTCCGGTCAAACCCGGGGCCGGTAACTACGTTGTGGGGAGTCCGAGGAATCGGTGGGGTGACTATAACGGCATCGGGTTAGATCCGGCAGATTCGAACGCGGTGTGGCTCAATACTGAATATGCGTCGGCCGTTAACAATTGGGGTACGTGGATCGCGAAAACGAAGATGGCGCCCGTGCAAGGGAGATTCGCCTTCGCGGAGCCCGCGTCGCTCAGTTTTCCAATTCGTGAAGCCGGGACAACCGGCGACACGCTGTCGTTCACGATTTCAAGCTTCGGACTCGATTCGCTGACGCTCACCTCGCTGACGCCTCCCGATTCAAACTTCCAGATCGTCAGCCCCCCTTCATTACCGGCGACACTCGGGTTGTTCGACCAGGTGACGATCAAAGCGGTTTTCTCGCCAAAGCTCGCCGGCGATCTCGCTAGCACGGTTGTCGTCGCCAGCAATGACACTTCGAATCCGACGATCACCATCAACCTCAGTGGGAAGGGTTTCATCGTGACGCCGGCGCAGCCGAGCCATCTCTACGCCACGACCGGCACGCTGCCGCAGAACGGCCGTCTCCTCACGCTGAACAGGTACACCGGCGCGGCGTCGGCGGTCGGGGTGACCGGGTACGATGAAATTATCAGCGTGCGGGTCCATCCCACGACCGGCGAATTGACCGGCCTTGCCACAGTGGGCGCAAACTATGCGCTCGTGCGTATCAACAGCTTCGCCGGCGACGGGCATCCGTATTCCCCGGCTGCCATTCCTTCGGTTGCCTTTCTCAAGGGGATGGCCTACCACGGCGATTCCCTCTATTTCGGGCGCATCACCGGTGCGCTCTACCGGATGAACCCGACGACCGGCGTCTCGGCGCTGGTGGCGTCAACAGGCATTCATATCGGCGGGCTCGATTTCAATCCGATCACGGGGATATTGTGGGCGACGACCTGTCCGTTCAGCGAGTGCGGATCAAACAACAACAATATTTATAAGATCAAACTCCCGTCCGGCGCGGCGACACTTGTCGGCAACGCCGGGCTCAGCGGTCCGCTCCTCGACATCGCCTTTGACGCGACAGGGAATCTCTTCGGCATCGTCGGCACGCAGCCGAACAGCAGCCTCGCCGTCATCGACACTGCGACCGGCGTCGCGTCGATCGTCGGATCGCTCGGCACAAATGACGCGAAAGCGCTCACCTTCACGCCGGGAACGAGCGTGGCCACGAACTCGTATCATTTCGATTCGTCATGGAACCTTCTCTCGATCCCGATGACCGTCACGAACTACTTCAAAGGGGCGCTCTTTCCTCTGGCGACATCCAAAGCCTTTGCCTATTCCGGCACGTATGTCGAGACCGAGACTCTGAGGAACGGCTCCGGATTCTGGCTCAAGTATAACGGGAACAGGACCTTCACGATCGTCGGCTTGTCGCGTTCCAGGGACACCGTCGATGTCAAGCAGTTGTGGAACCTCATTGGATCGGTCTCGAACCCGATCCCGACCACAATGGTCGGATCTATCCCGCCCGGATTAGTGGTTTCCAATTTCTACGCGTACCAGGGGGGAGGGTACGTCCTCGACGATACGATCAAGCCGGGATTGGGGTACTGGGTGAAGACGAATGCCGACGGCAAACTTGTCATTAATGCTTCGGGCATTGAGCCCGACGCTGCAGCGGGGCTTGTCAATCCGGCGTCATCACCGAAGTTCAGCACGCTGACACTCCAGGATGAGCGTGGCAACGCCCAGACGTTATTCATCGGAGAGGACAAGGGCGTCGGGAAAATGATCGATCAGTTCGAACTTCCCCCAATTGCGCCCGAAGCGCGATTTGATGTGCGGTATGCCTCAAACAGGGTGATGGAAGTCCATCCGCCGCGCCCGGCGCAGGCGATCGAATATCCGGTCAGGATCAATACGGATGCCGCCTCGATCGAGATCAGGTGGAACATCCTCCATAATCCGTTCGTGAAATATACCCTGTTGGCGACGGCCGAAGGTTCGGCTAAAGTCTCTGCCACGGCATTGAGAGGAGAGGGGAGCGTGAAGCTCCCTGCTGCTGCGTTCAGCCGTGTCCGTCTGAAGGTCGAGCAGGCCCAGGTGCCGACGGAGTTTGTGCTCCGGCAGAATTATCCGAATCCGTTCAACCCTACGACGCGCATCCGGTACGAACTGCCGGGGACGCAGCGGGTCGAGCTGACCGTCTACGACCTCCTCGGGAAGGAAGTCGCGCGATTGGTAGACGACGTCCAGGAACCGGGCTACTATGAGATACCGTTCTCCGGCGATCATCTCTCGAGCGGCGTTTATTTCTATCGGATCTCGGCCGGCACATTCCACGACATCCAGAAGATGCTGCTGCTGAAATAGTATCAATTATTCTCACACAAGGTCGCCAGGGCCGCGATGCTTCGACCAGAAGATCCCCTGGCGCCTTTGCGTCTTTGCGTGAATTATTCTTTATTGTTTTCTTGTGCGTTTGATATTTAGAGTTGCATTGTTGATGATAGTGTGCACCTTCGCAGCCATGTCGCAGACATGGGTGCTCAAGGTGTTCGCGTCCACCAACACCGTTCTCGGAAATCCTCTCGCAAGAAATCCTCTCAACCCGGATATTCTCTACGGCTCTCCTGGGAACAACAATGTCTACATCAGCCGGAACAAGGGGGTGACGTGGCAGACGTACGGAAACACTCTTCCCGTGTTCGGCACCAGCGCGAACGTCATAAAATTCATCGCAGTAAATCCGCTCGATACGAACCAGCTTCTTGTCGGGCTTGAATGCAGCGGCGCAGTGCCCGACCGGATCCTCAAGTCGACAAACAGAGGAGTCACCTGGAGCGAACGGTGGAGCGGCACGTTTTCCTATTACGGCAAGCCGGTGGAGTTCAAGCCTTTCCATCCGGACACGGTCTATACGATGGGCAACGACACGCTCTATCGCAGTACCGATTTCGGTTCGACGTGGGACACGATGATGGTGGGGCGCGATGCCGTTCATTTCACCGCGTGGTGCGACGCCGAGCTTCGGCCGGACAGCGCGAACATCATGTTCCTCGGCGACGCCGCCTCCGGGATCTGGAAAACCTACGATTACGGCGCACACTGGAAGAGGGTCTACACGAGCGCCGGTTTCGGTGAGATCCCGAGCATCGCCATCGATCCGTTCGATCCGCGCGTCTGCTATGCCTCGCGGTTCGGCGGAGGAGGGGGACTGCTGAAAAGCACCGACTGGGGAGAAAGCTGGCAGAGCATTCCGACGCCGATCGGCTCGTCCAGCTCCTGGTGGGTGACCTGCTCTCCCGTCCACCCCGGATTCGTCTACTTTGGCGTCTATAGTGTGACTCCCGGCGGTATCTTTGTCTCGCGCGATTCGGGGGCGACATGGGGGAACTTCATCGACGGGCTTTCGGCGCCGGCGAAATTCAATTACGGATTGCTCGTGGAGGACTCCCTCACGGTCATCGCTCTGCAGGCGACCGGTATTCATCGCCTCGAATATCCGAAATCGCTCCATGTCAACTATCCGAACGGCGGCGAATCGTTCGTCACCGGCATCCACCACACAATATCATGGACGGTCTCCAATCTCTATTACGTCCGGCTGCAATACTCGCTGAACAACGGAGCTACCTGGGTCACGCTCGCCGACAGCATTCCACGGTCGCAGACCACCTACGATTGGATCATCCCGGCCGTCACATCGACACAGTGCCGCATCCGGGTCATCGATCCGCTTTTCACGACCACCGCCGATTCAAGCGATACCACGTTTTCCATAACTCCGTTCGCGCTCTTCGCCCCGAACGGAGGTGAGACGTGGACCGGCGGTTCTCTTCAGACGATCAACTGGACGGCGAGCGATTTTCCGTATGTCGCTCTCTATTACTCGGCCGACTCCGGTGCGACGTGGACGTTCATCGCATCCCGGCCGTCCGGTTCAGGCGTCTATAGCTGGCTTGTTCCGGAAATATCTTCGGATAAAATGAAAATCAGGGTCGTGGACAGCGGCGACACGACGATCTTTGTCGAAAGCGGCAGCGTCTTTACTGTGCAAACGTTTAATCAGTTTACGGGCGTTTTGCGCCTGCAGGACCACGCTCTGCTGACGGATTCTATAAGCTTCGGTTCTGCCGCCGGCGCTACTGACGGCATCGACAGCGCATTTGGTGAGCTCGAGCTTGGCCCAAAGCCGCCCGGTGGGACATTGGATATCCGTTGGAACATCCTGTCGACCAACGGGACCAGAAAGGATGTACGGGACACCGTCGGAACGGCCCATCGGGAGAATCTTTATGCAGCAGAATTTCAGCCGGGAGCCGGCGGTTATCCGGTGACGCTTTTGTGGAATCCGGACAGTCTGGTCGCCGGATACTATATCCTTCGCGACCGGCTCTCCAACGGCGAACGGATCGGGGTCGATATGAGACGAGCAAGCTCCGTGAATATCCCCGATACATCGATCGGCGCCGTCATCATCAAAGAGTGTAAATTGACGATCGTCAACTATCCCGTGGGGTCGGGATGGAATATGATCTCGATTCCCGTCGATGTGGCAGACAGGCGAAAAGCGAGCCTCTATCCGGGTGCCGGCTCAAATGCGTTCGTCTACACAGGTATATATGTCGCGAGAGATTCGCTCTTTCACGGTCAGGGGTTTTGGATCAAAGGACCGCTGTCGCCGGTGAGCGGTTGTTACCTCGCGACCGACACACAGGACGTAAAAGCGGGATGGAATATGATTGGGTCGATCTCCTCCCCGGTGCTGACATCGTCCATTGTGACGATCCCAGCTGGTATCATTCGTTCGCAGTTCTATGCGTACACGGGGGCCTATCACGCGACGACGGTCATCGATCCGGGACAGGCCTCATGGGTGAAGTCGATCTCAGCCGGCAAGCTCATTCTCAATGGATCGCCTTTTGCGACACCGATGAGTGCGGTTGCTGATCGGACTCCCGAAGGGTTGAACTCGCTCGTCATCGGCGATGAAGAGGGGCGAAGCGTGCCTTTATACTTTGGCGCCGATTTGCCTGAAGATTTTCATGGAAGCGGCGAGGTTCCTCCGCTTCCGCCCGAGGGGGGATTTGATGCCCGTTTTGGCTCTGATAAGGGGGTTCAAATCCACCCTAAAGTCTTTGAAAACGAGCTGGAATATCCAATTTACGTGTTTTTCACAGGCGAAAAAATATTTTTTTCATGGGTCATAGAAAATGACAAAAATTTCACTTATATTCTTAGTGAGAAGATAAGCGGCAAAGACGTCACCGAAACACGTTTGATAAGTCATGGAAAGCTTCTCTTCAAACGCGATGACCGATCAACCTTTACGCTGAAAGTCCACCATTCATCAGGAAGCACTGAAGTACCTCCAACGTATGTGTTAGGCGAAGTTTATCCGAATCCGTTTAATCCGACGGTGCATTTCGACTTCAGTCTGCCTTCCTCGGCATATGTGAACATCAGAATTTTTTCGACGCTGGGCGAAGAGGTTGCAAGCGTCGTCGACGGTGTTCAGTCTGCAGGTCATCACCAGGCGCAGTGGAATGGTGTTGCTGCAAATGGAGCCGTTGCTGCGTCCGGAGTTTATTTTGTCCGGATGACAGCGAGTTCCTTGCTGACGGATCATCGAGGGGATCAGCAGGAATTCTCGGGGATGAGGAAGATTCTCTTTCTCAGATAGAAGGCATCATCAGCAATCAATAATACACGGCATGGTTCTCAACCGGTCAACTCCGATCAGTCAGGATCCCTCATCAAGATGAGAACATTGGTACGACTTCGCACATCGCTGCTGTTCTTGATCGTCGTCTGCGTTTCACAGGCGACAGCCGATTGGCCGTGCAGGACCGATCAGTCCGTTCCCATCTCGACAAATTTTGGTAACCAGTGGAACATCCGTCTGGTCGCCGACAGCACCAGCGGAGGTTTCCTCGCCTGGCAGGATCGCCGCTCAGGAACCGCCGACAAGATTTATCTCCAGCATATGAGCAGCACGGGAGTTCCCCTTTGGGTGGCAGGTGGGATCGCGCTTTCCCCGACGTCCGGATTCCAATATTATCCCCAGATGCTCGCCGACGGCGCCGGCGGCTTGTTCATCGTGTGGCAGGACAACCGGTCGGGTATCGACTACGATATCTACGCCCAGCATGTTTCGCCGGACGGTCTCTTGTTGTGGAATCCCACCGGAACCCGCGTCTGTGACGCGGCAGGTCATCAATACAACCCACAGATCACCGGCGACGCTCATGGCGGCATCATCGTCACCTGGCAGGATCGGCGCAGCGGCCGCTTCGATATCTACGCGCAGCGCTTTGATGGGAACGGAAATGCACAATGGACGGCCAACGGCGTCCTCCTCTGCAATGCCACCAACGATCAAATAGAGCCAAAGCTCGTTGCCGATGGGGCCGGCGGCGCTGTGGTCTCCTGGCTCGATTACAGAGGGGGGAGCGGGTTCACCGACATCTTCTGCCAGCGTGTTCTTCCAAACGGCACAGCGGCCTGGACCTCGAACGGCGTTCCGGTCTGCATCGCTCCGAACATTCAATGGAACCACCAGATCGTTGACGACGGAACCGGCAAGTGGATCGTCGTCTGGCAGGATCGCCGCTCCTCGAACTACGATAATATCTTCGCACAGAAGATCGATGCGTCCGGCAATGCGGTGTGGGCTGCAAACGGTATCCCGCTTGCTCCGATCGCGGGCGCTCAGTATTATCCCCAGATCGCGTGTGACAACCACGGGGGCGCGGTCGTCGTATGGCAGGATAACAGGACCGGCAGCGACTATAACATCGTCGCGCAGCGCTTCGATTTGAACGGTCAGCTCCTCTGGTCGTCCCTGGGACTACCGATTTGCGACGTGGCAGGCCACCAGTACAATCCTCAGATCGTTCTTCAGGGCTCCGATTGCCTCATCACATGGCAGGACAAGCGCGGCGGCGATTTCGATATCTATGCCCAGAGGGTGGGGCTCAACGGGACGATGTTCTGGAACAACGAGGGTCTTCCCGTCAACTCCGAGCCTCTCGACCAATTCATGCCTCAGCTGGTGTCGGACAATGTGAATGGTGCGATCATCGCATGGGCCGATTACCATCTCGGCGCGGGAACGACCGACCTCTTCTCTCAAAGGATCGGCGCCAATGGCCTTCCCGGCGGCGGATGCTTCACAACGATTTCCCAGGACGGTTTCAGTCTCAAAAGTGCTGTCATCCGGAGTCGTACCCACCTCCACAATGTCATCAATATGCCCAACGAAGGAAACGTCCGTGATTCCATCTTTGGACGCGGCGCCTTTTCTCAGGGGATCGTTCTCGGGATCGAACGGTTCGACAGTTCAAGATCGTATGGATGGGAATATTTCACCCGCAGCCTTTACGTGCGCAGAGCGTTCGTCCAGAACGGCGGCGCTCGCCCCTTTGACCGTATCTTCGAGCGAAAATTTACCGGCATGCTGAAGAATGCGGCAACATGGCGGTACAATAATAAGCTCGCAGGGGAACTGCTCGCATTGCGCATCAACATGGCCGCAAGCGATGTCGGCATCACGCCGGCCAATTTTGGCGATATCGTTTTTCGAGACACGTCGGCGCAGCCGAATCCATGCAACAACAGGACGCTGAGAGAGATCGCCGATAAGACAGACACGCTGATGACCTACTGGCAGCGCTATCAGGCCGACTACAATTCCCTCGCTGCGACACTTCAGAAGATCAACAGCGCGTTCGTCGGTCCGATCGACACTGCTTCGACCTCACCTCTGCGGTTGCTCTCGGATAAGGCGATGTTCTCAGTGCCGTACCTGATCCCGGGTACAAAAATCGTTGCACCGCCCCCTTCATTCCAGCCAATGCCGGACGATGTCGACGAGCCGAACACGTTCTCTCTCCTCCAGAATTATCCGAATCCTTTCAATCCGATGACGACGATCGAGTACACGCTGACTGAACCATCGATCGTATCGCTGAAGGTCTATAACGTCCTCGGCCAGGAGATCGCACTCCTCATCGACCATGTCATGACGGATAACGGCCATCAGATCATCGATTTCGATGGCTCGCAGTTGTCGTCAGGAGTTTACTTCTACCGGCTGATTGCCGATCCCGCTTCGGGTGAAGGTAAACTTATTTCGCAATTCAAAAAAATGATGTTGATCAAGTAGTGCCGCGGCAGGCCGGCAATGCCCATCGATCTTTGAAAGGGGATAAAAAATGAAATTTGGTAGAGTCTTATGCCTCGCCGTGCTCTTCCTGCTTGTCAATTCCACAGCTTCCTTTTCGCAGCTCACCCGCCAATGGGTTGCGCGATTCAACAGCGGTGTCAAGAAAAGCGCGTGCGCCGCCAAAGCGATGGCTGTCGATGATTCCGGCAACGTCTATGTGACCGGCTGGGTCACACGAGCGGGAAGCGGAATGGACATCGCAACGATCAAGTATTCCAACAACGGACAGCTGATCTGGTCGGCATTCTACGCCGGCGCGGGAGCCGCGGTGGATAAGCCGAACGCCATCTCCGTCGATACGGCCCATGCCGTCTATGTTGCCGGCTCGAGCGGCGGTTCGAACGGTCTCGACTATCTCGTCATTAAATATAGGATCACCGGCGATACGGCCTGGGTGAGACGTTACGACGGAACGGGACACGGGGAGGACGTTGCATCCGCCCTCGCGGTCAACGTCAACGATTCTCTCAACGTTTTCGTTACCGGCTGGAGCAAAGGGGATACGTCCGGATTCGATTATGTGACGCTGAAATATGATTCCGGCGGCACGAAGAAGTGGGAGAAAAGATATAACGGCCCGGACCTCGGCGCCGGCCACGGCACCGACAGCGCTCTCGCGCTGGCGTTGAAGACGAATACCGAGCTCTACGTGACCGGAACTAGCAAGGACACTTCTCTCGACTACACGACCATTCGCTATAATCCTGCAACAGGCGATTCCGTCTGGGTTGCACGGTACAAAGGGCCGGGCAAAGACATCGCCCGCGCGATCGTCCTCCGCACGACCAATCCCGCCGAAGTCTTTGTCACCGGCAGCAGCGAGGGGACAGGCAGCGGATATGACGTCGTGACTGCCCGCTACGACGGGGCCAACGGGAGCGAAGTATGGAACGCCCGCTATAACGGTTCCGCAAACGGCGACGATCAGGCGTACGATATCGCCCTCAACGGGAATTCGCGTCTGTACGTGACCGGGAAAAGCCTGACGGCGGGGAGCGCCAACGATATGCTCACATTGAAGTATAACCTGAGCGGATCGCTCGGCTGGTCGTCGACCTACAACGGCACCGCCAATGATAATGACGAGGCCTACCATGTCACGAACGGTGGCAGTCCCTATGTCATCGGTTCGAGCGCCGGCGCGGGGATCGGGCAGGATTTTGGCCTCGTGCAATACAGCGGTTCGAGCGGCAACCAAAGCAACGAGATCCGGTACAACGGTCCCGCGAATCTTGACGATCTCGGCGCGGATGTCGGGACGTTCGGAAATAATCAGGTCTTCGTGACGGGCAAGGGATCGAATCTCGATAAGAGTTCGGATATTGTCACCATAAAATATGTCGATCTCAACAAGATGAGATATCGGTCGCTGACGCAGGATGATCTTGCTCTGGCGCCGGCGAATTTGAAGATCGCCGGAACAAATCCGAACGGTGCCAATGTGCGGGACGCCGCGATGCTGAAAGCGTATCCGAAAATCAAATTCGGTTTCCCGGGCTATCCGGGCGGGCTCGTCCTTGGCAAGATGCGCACCGACAGCCCGCTGGTCTATACATGGATGCGGTTCGACAAGGGCGCTGCAGTCGGAAAGTTCCTCCCCCAGACGGCACCGACGCTGAAGGGCTTCGATTCGCTCGGCGGCAAGCTGATGGTGAAAGAAGCGAAGAACCCAACGACCGCGAAGATCAACAGTCATTTGCTCGGCGAATTTGTCGCCCTGAAGATCAATATCGGCGCGAGCGACGCGGAGATCACGCCTCCGACGTTCGGCGATCTCACCTACGATGATAATGATACGGGCAACCATTACAACGGCATGACGCTGCGCCAGATCGTGTCGGTCATCGACAATAATCTCACGTACTGGAAAAAATATCCTCCCGTCAATTGGCCGATCCTTGATTCGATCTGCTCGCGCGTGAACCGAACGTTTAAAGGCGCTCCCGGCTCTCTGCCGTGGGCGAGCAGGAATCCGCTTGTCGTCACCGGCGAGGTGCAGATCGACACGGTACCGTTCCTCGGCCCCGCGATACAGCCGCTTGAGAATCCGCTCTCGTTCCCGCCCGGCTCCATTGCCGATGAGGAGCCGAAGAGCTATGAACTGTATCAGAACTATCCGAACCCATTCAATCCGAGCACGACGATAGAATTTGATCTGCCCGAGCCTGCGGTGGCGACGCTGAAGATCTATGACGTCCTCGGCAGAGAGGTCGCGACGCTGTTCGACAATCTTCAGTTCGACGAAGGTAATCACGACGTGACGTTCGAGGCCGGCGGTCTCTCGACGGGCGTCTACTTCTATCGGATCATCCTCAATGGGGGAGAGCGTCAGTTGATGAAGAAGATGCTACTGCTGAAATGAGTGCCAAGCTAAGCTGTTCCTAATCCATTTGGGTGCGGGGGAGAGGCACTCTCCCCCAAGTCCCGAACGTGGTAACACTCTGAAGCCACGCCTGCGTGCCGCAACGCAGCACT
>Ga0080064_1000965_pt1 | contig 65655 bp, 64 predicted proteins | sample Subgrocontami54m_FD_69260 | JGI IMG/M metagenome (GOLD analysis project Ga0080064, IMG submission 69260) | Subsurface groundwater microbial communities from S. Glens Falls, New York, USA - GMW46 contaminated, 5.4 m (SPADES assembly) (version 2) ... | reverse complement strand
TTCATCCATGGCCCGAAGCTCGGTTCGCTGCCCGTTGACCCGAGGTGGGAGCCCGGTGCGGGAAATCTGCTCGCCGGGTTCTGTCCGGGGGGCCGCCCGAAAGGGCGGTCCCTACCGGAACAGTGAGAAAGTTGGTTCGGTGCGCGATGGGGAGCGCTGGCAGTCGCTACGGGTGATTTTGGTCGAGTTCGGTCACGAACAGCGTCGCGGGGTTGTTCGTGCCGCTGGCCGTCACGACGTAGAATCCGCTCGGGCCGCTCGACCGTCGACTTCGCCGCGCGCTTCTCGCGCAAAGTCGCCGTTGAACACCTGCACGCTCCCATCCTCCGCGAAGAAGTGCGGATAGACCCGCTTCCAGACTTCCACCATCTTGTCTGCGGGGAAGTCGTCGAAGAGTCCGTAGTCGTGCAGATACTCCATGAACCGCACGCCGTCGTGCGTCGTCGGTTGCAGCACCGCGTCGTGTTCGCCGTCGAACTCCAGTGGGTCTACTCGGAACCACTGACACAGCCGTCGATCGAATGCCGGCGTTGCCTTGACGCGGCGGCCGTCCACTTCCAATTCGACGTATCCGTGAAACGCAAAAATGTTCGTCCCTAGCGCTCTCAATAGGTTTGGCGTCGCCAGGTGATTGGTCACATCCGCGAACCCGAGCCGCGCGGGAATCCCCGCGGCTCGCGCGACTGCGCACAGGGCAATCGCCTTGGGCACGCAGAATCCCGCGGGCCGCGCGAGAATCTGACTCGCGCGGTACGCACTTGCGTCGCGCGGAACGTCGTACGGGTCGTAGCGAATTCCATCGCGTACCGCGCGGAACAGCGCCGTCGCACGCTTGCGTGGTGCCATGTCCGCGGTCACGTGCGCGTCGACGAACGCGCGTACGACGTCGGACTCGGTGTCGAGGAAGTACGTCGCCGCGAGCGCGGGGGAGGCGAGTGGCGGCCCAGCGTCAACCATTCGTCACGGAAACATATTGCCCGAATTGTGCCGCGCTGTCAGGGCGCACGATCGATTCACCGCGACGCCCACCGCTTCGGTGGCGCGGTGCTACCCTCCCCGCGCCGTGATCCGCGTTCGAGGCCTGAGCAAGTCGTTTGCGTCGCCGGTGCTGCGGGACGTGACGTTCGACGTCCCGAACGGGTGTCTCTACGGTTTGGTGGGTCCGGGCGCGAGCGGCAAGAGCGTTCTGCTCAAGTGCATCGTGGGGCTGCTCCGCGCAGACCGCGGCACGGTCGAGGTCAACGACGAGGAGTTGACCGCGCTCACCGAGATCGACCTTCAACGCGCTCGGGCGAAGTTCGGCTTCCTGTTTCAAAACTACGCGCTGTTCGACTACCTCACCGTCGGCGAGAACATCGCCTTCCCGTTGCGTCGTCTCGGCGGGCTCGAGGAAGAAGAAATCACGCGCCGTGTTGCCGAGCGTCTTGCGGCGGTTTCTCTGCCCGGATTTGAATCGCGCATGCCGTCGGGCCTGTCGGGCGGACAGAAAAAGCGTGTCGGCGTCGCTCGCGCCACGGTGTCCCGCGCGCCGTACGTGCTGTACGACGAGCCGGCGGCGGGGCTCGACCCCGTGACGTCGCAGAAGATCTTCGACCTGCTGCACAAAGAGCAACGCGAGTCGCACGCGACGGTGATCATGGTTTCCAGCGACATCGATCGACTGCTCACCGTCACCGACCGGGTCGGCATGCTCTACCGCGGCGAGCTGATCTTCGATGGATCGACCGAAGCCGCGAAACAGAGTGAGCATCCCGTCGTGAAGCAATTCGTGCACGGGCTGACGGAAGGGCCGCTGTGATTCCGGGGCTCGAACTTGGAAGATTTCCTGTCCAATCTTCCGGGTGGATGTCCCGGAAAACGGCCTGCCCGTGATACACCCGCGTGCATGTCCGCCCACTCCGAGGAAACCGATGCCCTTCGATCGACCATCGAGCAAGCCTACGCCGATCGATCGCTGCTCTCGATCGATTCCGTGCGCGCCGCGGTTCAGCGCACGGTGACGTTGCTGTCCGACGGTGTGTTGCGAGTCGCCACCAAGAGTGCCGCCGACTGGACCGTTCACGCGTGGCTCAAACAAGCCATTCTCCTGTACTTTGCCGTCCAGGGGATTCGGCGAATGTCTGCCGGCGAGTTGGAGTTCAACGACAAGATCCCGGTCAAGCGCGTGCCGGACGGCGTGCGTCTCGTGCCGCCCGGCGTCGTGCGTCACGGAGCGTACGTCGCGCCCGGATGCATCGTGATGCCCGGGTACGTGAACATCGGCGCATATGTCGACGAAGGGACCATGGTGGACACCTGGGCCACGGTCGGTTCGTGCGCGCAGATCGGGAAGAACGTGCACTTGTCGGGCGGCGTAGGAATCGGCGGCGTGCTCGAGCCGCCGGGCGCGCGACCGGTGATCATCGAAGACGGGGCGTTCATCGGCTCTCGGGCGATCGTCGTCGAGGGCGTGCTCGTCGAAACGGAAGCCGTGCTCGGCGCCGGCGTGGTGCTGACCGCGAGCACGACGATCATCGATGTCACGGCGAACGAGCCCGTCGAGCTGCGCGGACGTGTGCCGGCGCGCTCGGTCGTGATTCCGGGAACCCGTCCGAAGAAGTTCCCTGCCGGGGAGTACCATGTGCCGTGCGCGCTGATCATCGGTCACCGAAGCGCAAGCACGGATCGCAAGACGTCGCTCGAGCAGGCGTTGCGTGACCACGCGGTGAGCGTGTGAGCGTTGCGACGACCGATCTCGAGCGCACGCTGCTCGAGTTGTGCGAGATCTCGTCGTTTACGGGCGAGGAAGGGCCGCTCTGCGACGACGTCGAGCGTCGCATCGTGTCGATCGCCGGGCGCGATGCGGTTGCGCGCGATGGTCACAGTCTCGTCGTGACGCCGCGGCCGTCGGTCGGCGGAACAGCCAGGGACGCAACCGACTCGAATGCGCAGAACGCGGCGATGCCGGTCGTGGTTCTCGCGGGACATCTCGACGTCGTTCGCACGGAACACGACCGCGGGCCGCGAATCGATGGCGAGCGTCTGTACGGCGCGGGTGCGGCCGACATGAAATCGGGTTTGGCCGTGATGCTGCAGCTGCTCGCGGATCTGCGCACCCGGGCGCCGCGTTTCGCGCCAACGTTCGTCTTCTACGAATGCGAAGAAGGCCCGTACGACGACAATCGACTCGGCGAGCTACTCGACCATTTTCCCGTGCTTCGTGCGGCGAGCCTCGCGGTGTGTCTCGAGCCGAGTTCCAACGTGTTGCAGCTCGGCTGCATGGGAAGCTTGCACGCGCGCGTGACGTTTCACGGGCGGACGTCGCACAGCGCCCGGCCGTGGCAGGGCGAGAACGCGATTCACAAGTCGTCCGCGCTGCTGGCTCGACTCGGTGCGCTCGCGCCGCGGGATCATCTGCTCGACGGATTGCTCTATCGCGAAGTGATGAGCGCAACTCTCGCGAACGGTGGCCGTGGCCGCAACGTGATTCCCGACGCCTTTGCGCTCAACGTGAACGTGCGCTTTGCGCCCGGACGAACGCCCGACGACGCCGAACGCGATGTGCGGGACATCGTGCGCGGCGAAGCCGAAGTCGAGATCGTCGATCGCTCACCGTCCGCCGCACCGCATCGCGCGCATCCGCTGGTTCAACAGCTCGAGACGCTGTGTCAGGCCGCGGCGGAACCCAAACAGGCGTGGACCGACGTCGCGCGATTCGCGGCGCTGGGTGTTCCCGCGGTGAATCTCGGGCCCGGGACGCAATCGCAGGCTCACCAACGCAACGAGTGGACCGACCGTGCCGCACTCGCGGACGGCCTCGAGTTGTTTCGCCGATGGTTGTTCGGGTGATCCACCCGCGCGGCCCTTCAGCCCGTCGAAGGCTCCATGTGGCCCGCGTTGCTGGCCCCCACCTCGCGGTATCCGCTGGGCTCGGCGCCTCCCCCGAAGTTTCGGGGGAGGCGTGAGTGCTGCGGACGCATCGTGGTGGGGGCGACGTCGGGCGAGCCCAGAGGTCCCATTCACCGCTCTCGTCCTCCTCGCCACGATGCTCAGCAACTGTGCAGCAACCCCCGGCGTCGGCCGCGCGAGCGCCTCCTGCGCGGGCGAATCCGCGGTCGCCGCGGTGCTCGACGATTTTCACGATGCGGCCGCGCACGCCGACGAGTCGCGGTACTTTTCCCATTTCGCGCCGGCCGGTGTGTTCCTGGGCACCGACGCAACGGAACGCTGGGACGTCGCCGCGTTTCGGACGTACGCGCACCCGCACTTCGCCCGCGGTCGTGCGTGGAATTTTCACGCCGTCGAGCGACACGTCACGTTGCACGACGCGCGCACGGCGTGGTTCGACGAGCGGTTGGCCACCGAGCGCCTCGGTCCCGCGCGGGGCACCGGCGTGGTCGTTTGCGACCGAACTGGCCATTGGCGCATCGAACAGTACAATCTCACCCTGACCGTCCCCAACGAGCGTTTTGACGCAGTCCGTCGCGCGCTCGAAGCGCCGGATGCCTCCGCGCCCTGATCCACCGCAACCATGCACCCTGCACTCACGTATTCGCTGCTCGCTCTGTGCGCGACGCTGTTCGTGTTCGGCTTTTGGGTCGACGCGCGAAGCGATCGGCCCCGGTGGAACGCCGTCGCGCGGTTCTCGCTTGCGCTGCAGCTCGGGGCGATCGGCGGAGCGTATCTCGTGCTGCGTCCCGGCCGCGGCGTCAACGGGCACACTGCGATTGAAGCGGCACGCGCGTCGCAACAGGCGCTCCTGCTGGACCTTTACTCGAACTGGTGAAGCGCGTGCCTCGTGGCGAGGCCCGTCGTCGACGGGCTGGAACGACAGATGGGGACGCAGATGCGCGTGGCGCGAGTCGACATCGAGAGCGAGAGCGGGCGTGATCTTGCGCGACAGTACGGCATCACGGCCGTGCCGGCGTACGTCCTCGTGCGGCCCGACGGCGCGGTTCTGTATCGACAGGTCGGCGGTCGACCGGACGCCACCGAGATCGCGCGGCGTGTGAGTGGCTTTCGGCGCGGTGGGAGCTAGGGAAGCGCGCTGCGTTCGGGTCGAGGGGGTGCGCCCCGGCACTCTCGGTGTTAGGTTCCGCGCGCCGTGCCACCCGTTGCCCTCACCCACGATCCCCTCGGTTGGCTCCCCGAGGACTGGTCTGCGTTCCTGTCCGAGCGCGGCGAGCGTGCGTACCGCGCGTTGCAGATCTTCCGGTGGATCCACGCGCGCGGCGTCGTCGATCCCGATGCGATGACCAACCTCGGCAAGCCGTTGCGAAACGCGGTTTCTGCCGCGGGCCTCAAGATGCCGGCAACGCTGCAGAGTTTTCACCGGGCGAGCGACGGAACGGCCAAAGCCACCGTGGACCTCGCCGCAGGCGGGGTCGTCGAGACGGTGCTCATTCCGCCACTCTCGCTGGACGCGTGCGATGCGCCGGACGCCGACGAGTCGGACGAAGCGCCGAGCGTGCGTGTCGTGACGCAGTGCATTTCCACGCAGGTCGGTTGTGCGATGGGCTGCGTGTTCTGCGCGTCGGGGATCGCGGGACTCAAACGCAACATGACGGCGGCCGAAATCGTCTCGCAGGTACTGATCGGCCGCGGTCACGCGCGCGAGGGTGAGGCCGTTCGCAACGTCGTGTACATGGGCATGGGCGAGCCGCTTCACAACTACGAGCACGTCGCGCGGAGCCTGCGATTGCTGACGCATTCCGACGGCGTGAATCTGTCGACGCGCCGGGTCACGGTGTCGACGTCGGGGCTCGTGCCCGAAATCGAACGATTGGGCACCGACTTTCGCGGGCAGATCGCCTTGGCCGTTTCACTGCACGCGCCCGACGACGCGTTGCGTACGTCCATCATGCCGATCAACAAGAAGTACCCGCTCGCGGAATTGCTCGCGGCGCTGCGCCGCTACCCGCTCGCGCCGCGGCGCCGAATCACGATCGAGTACACTCTGCTCGACCGTGTCAACGACTCGACGCAGGAGGCCGAAGCGCTCGCGCGCGTGTTGCGCGGAATCCCCGTGAAGATCAATCTCATCCCGATGAATCCCGTTGGCGATGCTCCGTTCCGCGCCCCTGAGCACGCGACCGTGCTGCGTTTTCAAGACCGCCTTCGCGCGCACGGGTACACCGCGTTCATTCGCAAGCAGCGGGGCGACGAAATTGCCGCAGCGTGTGGCCAACTGGCGCTCGCGAATGCCCCTCCGCGCAAGCGCCGACTGCCAACCGTTGCGGACGCGTCCGGGGACCATGGCTGAGCCGGAAACACCCGAAGTGCGAGACCTGCGTGGCGTCCGCCGCTCGGACACCGGCATGCGGCGTGACGCGGACAAGCCTCGCGCGGACAAACCTCGCACGGACAAGCCTCGCCGGTTCCGCGGGGTGCTGACGATCGTCCTGATGCTCCTGTCGCTCGTGCTCGTCGTGCAGCTCTACAATGCACGGCGAAACACGCCGCCGGTGCGGTACGACGAGTTCCGACGACGTGTTCGCGCGGATCAGGTCGAAGAGGTCTGGATCGGTACGGACTCCATTCGAGCCCGCATTCGCGCGACGGACGGGAGCACGCCCGGCACCCGGCGCACGCCTGCCAGCGAGATCGAGACGTCGCGTGTGCCGGACGACCGCGAGTTGGTCGCGCTGCTCGAGCAGCATCACGTGCGCTACTCCGGGGTGCCCGAGCGGAGTGGAACGTGGATGTTTCTGCTGTCGGTGCTCGCTCCGATCGTGCTTCTCGTGATTCTGTGGCGCTCGATGATCAACCGCGCGCAGTCGCAGCAGAGCGGCGTGCTCGCGTTCGGGAAGAGCCGCGGAAAGATCGTTGGCGAAAACGAAATCAAGGTGCGGTTCGACGATGTCGCCGGGGTCGCCGAGGCGAAGGAAGAACTGCAAGAGATCGTGGAGTTCCTGCGGAACCCGGAAAAATTCACCCGGCTTGGCGCAAAGATTCCGAAGGGCGTACTGCTCATCGGTCCGCCGGGCACGGGCAAGACGTTGCTCGCTCGCGCGGTCGCCGGCGAGGCGAGCGTCCCGTTCTTCAGCATCTCGGGCTCGGAGTTCGTCGAGATGTTCGTCGGCGTTGGCGCGGCGCGCGTGCGAGACATGTTCGAGCAAGCGACCAAGGCCGCGCCGTGCATCGTGTTCATCGACGAACTGGATGCGCTCGGCCGGTCGCGGGGCGCGAACATTCTCGGCACGAACGAAGAGCGTGAGCAAACCCTCAATCAGCTGCTCGTGGAGATGGACGGCTTCGCGCCGAACACGGGCGTGATCATCATGGCGGCGACGAACCGGCCAGAGATTCTCGATCAGGCGCTGCTGCGTCCCGGGCGGTTCGATCGACAAGTGCTCGTCGATCGGCCCGACCGTCGCGGGCGCGAGGCGATCTTGCGCGTCCACGCGCGTGGCGTGAAGTTGGACGACAGCGTCGACCTCGCCGAGATCGCGGCGAAGACTCCGGGATTCGCCGGCGCGGACCTCGCGAACGTGATGAACGAAGCTGCGCTCCTGGCGGCACGGCGCGGTCACGAGACGGTGATGACCGAGGACGTCTCGGAAGCGATCGACCGCGTCGTTGCCGGGCTCGAGAAGAAATCGCGGATCATCCAGCCGGAAGAACGGCGCCGCATCGCGTACCACGAAGCCGGCCACGCGATCGTGACCGAGTGCACGGGGGATGCGTCTCGCGTTGGGAAGATCTCGATCGTTCCGCGCGGCATCGCGGCCCTCGGTTACACGATGCCGTTGCCGACGGAAGATCGGTACATCACGACGGAGCCCGAGCTCCGCTCTCGATTGGCGATCATGCTCGGTGGTCGCGCGGCGGAGCGCGTGATCTTCAACGACCTGTCCACGGGTGCGGCCGACGACTTGTCCCGAGCGACCGAACTCGCGCGCGCAATGGTGACCGAGTTTGGAATGTCCGAGCGTCTCGGCCCCGTGGCGTTCGGGAAGAACCGTCGGCCGATGTTTCTCGGCGCGGATGGTGGCTCGGACGGACGCGAGCACGGGGAGCAATTCGCGGACGCGGTGGATCAGGAGATCCGCCGCCTGGTCGAGCAGGCCGAGACGCAGGCGCTCGAGATCCTGCGGGCTCGGCGCCCGGCGCTCGAGCGAATTGCGACGGTGCTGCTCGAGAAGGAGTACCTGGAAGGTGACGAGCTGCGTGGGCTTCTGGTGGAGGCCCGCGCGCCGTCGCTGCCGCCCCCGGCTCCCGTACCCGTCTGAACGTCTGGCACTAGCCACTCGTTGCGAGTGGAGGTACACCCGGGCGCGCAATGGCCAAGAAGAAGAAGCGCAACCGATCGGTGTCCATGGGTGTCGCGTCGGACAGTCCCAACGCGGCCGAAACTTCGACGCCGGAAAGCCGGCCCCGCACGGCCGTTCCGGCCCGCGACGGTGAGCCTGGGCGCCGTGCACGATCGACGGCAAAGGCCCCGCCACCGCCGCCGGCCTCGTCTGGCATGTGGGTGCCGGCCGTTCTCGGCGTCGCCCTGTTGATTGCAGTGTTCTATTACTTCCGCGGTCGCAATCGGACTCCGGCGGAACCCGCGGGCGTACAGCAGCCGACCGATTCGACCACGCCGTCGACCGATTCCGGTGCGCGTCGTCCTGCGGATCGGGGTGATCGTCCGCGTGAGGGCGCCGGCGGCAGCGCCAATGCCGAGCCTCAGCGGCAACCGTTTCGCGTCGAGCGAAACGACCGCGAGGTTCCTGCGCAGGGCACGCCGCAAAACGTCGCCCAGATTCCGACGCATCGCACTCCGACGTCGCCTGATCCGCGCGGCGGCCACTTCTCGCTCACGGACGCGACCGCGGGAATGCCTAGCGGCACGCGACTGCTCGCCGAGATCGACACGTCCCAGGGTGTGTTCACCTGCGACCTCTGGCCCGATCGTGCGCCGAATACCGTGGCCAACTTCGTTGGTCTCGCCCGCGGCACCCGAGACTTTTGGGACCCGATGGCCGGACGCTGGGCGCGGCGTCCGTACTTCGACGGCACCGTGTTTCACCGCGTGATCCCCGACTTCATGATCCAAGGCGGGGACATCCTGCGCAGCGGGCAGGGCGGGCCTGGGTACGAAATTCCCGACGAGAATACCGCAACGCACGACCAGGCCGGACTGCTTTGCATGGCCAACCACGGACCCGGCACGAACGGATCGCAGTTCTTCATCCTCGAAGACCCGGCCGCGCACTTGAACAACTCGTACAGCGTGTTCGGTCGTTGCACGCCGACGGACCTGGTCGAGCGCATCGCCCGCGTTCCCTCGGCGGGGAGCACACCGCTCACGCCCGTGTACATCCAGCACGTGCGGATTCACCGGTAGATCGGCAGCCGCGGCTGCGCGCTCGATGCCGCGGCTGCGCGGCTTCTACCCCCGCAATATCCGCGCCGCGCCGCGCATGCTGGCAAGCGCGAGGGCTGCGTTGACGTCCGTGTGATGTCCCCGCATCACGAGGATCAACTCCTGCCGCTCGACGAGAAACGCGTGCACCGTCACGCCACGCACGCGCCGTGCGTCCACGGCAAACGCGCGACCGCGGGCCATGAACGGAGCGTACGCAGCGAGTTCCTCGCACACTTCCTTGGGACCGTCCCACGCGACGAGCATGCCGTCGGTCGTGACGAGCGCGATCAAGTCGAGTTCCCCCCGCTGGCGTTGGTTGCGAAGCAGCAGCTTCAGGGCGGAGTCGAGTTTCGAACTGCGCTCGGTACGGCGATCAACGACATTCCACATGCGGACGACCTCCCGGCATAACGATCCGATGCCGGAGGCATGATCCTCAACTTTTCGGCGACGGTGGCACGTCGTCTGCGGGACCCAGCTCGTCCCCTTCGCGCATGCGAGTCAGCGTTTCGTCGGCCCACGCTCGCACCCGCCCCGCCTCGATCGCGCTACGCATTCCGCGCATGAGGGCGCCGAGAAAGTACAGGTTGTGCAGGCTGAGCACCCGCAACGCCACCATCTCGCCACCCATGAACAAATGTCGGAGATACCCACGCGAATACCCCGTCGTGCAGCACGGCCCGTCGCACTGCGAATCGATCGGCGCGTCGGAACGTTGGTTGCGGCTCTGTTTGATGTTCGCGCGGCCGTGCCAGGTCAGCGCCTGCCCGTTGCGCGCGTTTCGAGTCGGCAACACGCAATCGAACATGTCGATGCCCGCCAGCACACCGGCGATCAAGTCGCGCGGTGCTCCCACGCCCATGAGATACCGCGGACGCGCTGCCGGCATCGTCGGTGCGACCTCGGCGAGTACTTCGTGCATGGCCGCGGTTTCCTCCCCCACGGAAAGTCCACCGAGCGCGATGCCATCGAAATCCATCGCCGCAATCTCTGCGAGGTGCGCATGCCGAAGGTCGACGTGCGTTCCGCCCTGGACGATCCCGAACAGCGCCTGCCCCTCGCGTCGCGGCGTCGCGAGACATCGCTGCGCCCATCGGGTCGTGCGCGCTACGGCAGACTCGACCGTCGCACGATCGGCGTCACCCGCCGGACATTCGTCGAACGCCATCGCGATGTCCGCGCCCAGCGTGGCCTGAATGCGAATGCTCCCTTCGGGCGTCAGACGACACATCGCGCCATCGACGTGCGAGCGAAACGTCACGCCGTCGTCGTCAATCTTGCGGAGCGACGCGAGAGAGAACACCTGGAAACCGCCCGAGTCGGTCAGCATCGTCCGCGGCCACCGGGTGAATGCGTGGAGCGAGCCAAGTGCATTCACGACGTCTGCACCGGGCCGCAGCCACAGGTGGTAGGTGTTGGCCAACATCACTTGTGCGCCCGTCGCCGCGACTTCTTCCGCCGTCAGCCCCTTCACGCTGCCGTGCGTTCCCACCGGCATGAACGCGGGCGTGTCTACGGTGCCGTGCGGCGTGCTCAATCGCCCGCGACGCGCGGCGCCGTCCGCGTGGAGCACTTCGAACTGAAAGCCCGGTGTCTTCACGACGAGGGATATGGCAGACGCCCGCCGCGTTGTCAGTAGCGAGGGGATGAACCGACGATGGGAGCCATGATGCCGCACGGCGCGGACGGGCGAAGCGTCTGCGCTCGATCGAACCGACGGAGACTCTAGAACGTCGCTCCCCACGTGATGCCTGGGATGCCATTGGGTCCCACGGGCATCAGCGACGACTGCGGCGCGAGGGACGGAACGGGCGACGTTTGAGGCCGACGCGCGTCTACTCCGTGTGTTGCGGCCAGCGTGAATCCGAATCCTGCGGCGCCCATCAGCGTCATCGTGAGTCCAAACGCCGGCGCGGCGGAAGCACCGGCCGCCGTCATGATCGCGGCGATGCCTGCACCTGCGAGTCCCCCGAGTGCCGTGCCGAGATCTACGACGAACATCCGTCCGCGGCTCACGGGATAGAACGCCGACGCGATCGCGGTTGCCGTAATTCCCGTCGTCACACCGATCAACTGCGACCAGCCGAACGTCGCCGGGAGCGTGACGAGTGACACGGCCGCGGCGATTCCGAATCCGAACGCGCCGCCCCACAGCGCGCCAGAGTTCACGAACGACAACTGCCCCGATCGCGGACGTGCGTAAACAGCGATGAGCGTGCCGGTCACGAGGCCGCCGGCGGTTCCGAAAGGCACACTGAGCGTGATCCATCCGGGAGGCGCGGGCGCTGTCCCAAATACGTTTGCCGTCAGCGCGAGCATCGACGCGATGTACCCGCCCCACAGCGCGCCGGTGTTCACTGCCATTGCCTGGCCTTGTCGAATGCCCAGCGTCGACAGGCCGGCGGCCGCGAGTCCGAATACTCCCGCCCCCACAAACGCGACGCCCGCGATTCCGGCGGGGCCACAATTGTTCCAGCCACAGACCCAGAATCCGTTCCCCATGCCCGTGATGGCCTGCCCGATGATCAGTTCGGCCTGGGCGAGTCCGGACGGCTGTTCGGGAGGTGTTGGGTCGGGCGCCGGTGGGCGCGCGCGCGACGGCAGCCCGCGTGCCATTCGCTCGCGGATGCGCCGCAGGAGGTCGAACGCACGGAGATGTTCGGGACAGGCAACGGTCAGTTCGGTCAGCACCTGCACGGCCCCGGCGTCGTCACCGTCGGCAAATCGGTCGAACGCCGCGTCGTAGCGCGGATCGTTCACACACAGCGTCGTGGCCGCGTTCGGTGCCGCAGGCGGTGTGCTGAGTTCCAACGCGGGAAGGGCTGTGGGTGGCACGGCCGCGTTCGTGGTTGCGGCATCCACCGACGTCTGCGCAGCGGTGCGCGTTGCAGTGAGTACGATCGTCAGCGCGACCGACAACGCGCAGATTGTGACCCTCGATGCGCAGCGGCTCACGACGCGCGGAGGGTCGCGCAGGTCACGGGTGAACGTCGAGAACGATCGCGCGCGAGATCGTCCGCGGCAGTGCGGCGCTGTCCTCGGGCAGGGTCTGGTTGCTGGACATGTCGCCCGCGGCGTTGTTGATCCGCGCGAAGAGTGCCACGCGTGCGTCGGCCGGCCGCGCGCCCTCGAACAGCGCCGTCCAGTCGATCGAGATTTCGCATCCGACCTCGCCAGTCATCGAGCAACGCGACGTCATGCCGCTGACCCACGCGAAATCGCTCGCGCGCGTTGGTGTTCCCGAGATCAACCGCAGGCCCACGCTCGGGTCGGTCCCGGTCATCGCTGCGTTCAGCAAACCACGCATGCCGAACGCGGCCTCCGCGCCGAAGCCGAGCGAGGGTGTCAGCGTGTATGCCGCGCTAATGCAACCGTCGAGCGGACCCGTCTCGTCCGTAAGCGTTGCGAAGTCCGTGACACCGACGGGTCGTCCGCCCACGACGGTGCCATAGTCACGATCGACGTACACCACGATGCCGTTCGTGGTCTCAACGGTGCCCGAGATGGCGACGTAGAGATTCGTGGGGTCATAGCAGACGCGAATCGCTCGCAGTTGATTCGTGACGCCCCATGCGGACGTCGTGGTGAGACGCTCGATGACGGCCGAAGCGGTCCAATCGGTGCCGATCGTGCCGTCGATGGTCGGCGTGCACCGCCCCGAGGGACCCGCGTCGGTGACAACGTCCGTTGCAACATCCGCCGAATCGCCGACGCGATCTGCGACCACATCCATCGAAGGGGAATCACCGGTTTCCGCGGTCACGTCGGTTGAATCGGGGCGCGCGTCCTGCGCGTCGAGCGTCGTCGCATCGCCCGCATCGACGGCATCGACGGCATCGACGACGGGGACATCGATTCGGTCGGCGACGACGACATCGCCAGAGTCGCCGAACTGCACGTCGGCGACCACGACGTCGTCGAAGTTCGGCGGACGTTGCGAGCACGCCACGGGCAGGCCCCAGCAGATCGAGAGTGCAACAAGCCGACGCCACCGACGCATGTGGGCAGCGTACCGTGCTCACCCCGCGATCGCCAAGACGCGTGTTGCGTGACGGGCGTCGACTCGACGTGCATGGGTGGGTGAGGTACACAGCGCATTCGCCGCCATGCGCATCGGAACCCACGAACTCCCTACGACTCCCGACGGATACGTTGCGGCGCTCGCACCGATGGCGGCCATCACGAATCCGCCGTTTCGCACGCTCGCGAAGGAGCACGGCTGCGGTTTGACCGTCACGGAAATGGTTTCCGCGGATGCGCTCGTTCGCGGCGGGGACAACGGCGTCGCTGCGGCGATGCTGCGAATGGAGCGCGCGCCCATCGAGGACTTCTACGTCGTGCAACTCTTCGGTGGCGACGCGGACATCATGGCGGAGGCGGCGCGCATCGTCGAACGCGAAGGCGCGGACGTCGTGGACATCAACATGGGCTGTCCCGCGAAGAAGATCTCGGGCAAGTGCAACGCGGGCGCGTCCCTCATGCAGGATCCCTCGCGGGCGGCCGGGATCGTGCGGTCCATACGCAATGCCGTGCGCGTGCCGGTCACCGCGAAGATTCGTGCAGGTTGGGACGACCAACACATCAATGCACCCGAAGTCGCCCGCGCGCTCGAGGGCGCCGGTTGCGCGATGGTTTCCGTTCACGCGCGCACAAAAGTGATGGTGCACGACGGTGCCCCCCGCGTGGACGTCATTCGCCGGGTGAAAGAAGCCGTGTCGATTCCGGTCCTGGGCAACGGTGGGGTGGGTAGCGTCGACGACGCGCGGCGGATGCACCAAGAGACGGGATGCGACGGCGTGATGATCGGCCGTGCCGCCCACGGCAATCCGTGGATCTTTCGATCGCTTCTCGAAGGACGCGACTACGTGCCGTCACTCGACGAGCGTTTTGCCGCGATGCTGCGTCACGTCGAGCTGTACGCGATGTATGTCGACGAGCAGCGCGCCGCGCGGGAGATGCGAAAGCACCTCGTGTGGTACCTGACGGGACTACCGGGCGCGGCGTCCCTCCGGGCGCAACTGCACCGGCTGAACTCGGTCTCGTCGATGCGCGAAGCACTCGAGACGTACCGGGCGCAACTGTTCAGCCATACGGTTCCGTTCCGCCGGGCTGCGCCAGAATCGATGTAACTGTCTTGCCCGGCGTCGCCGATCGGGCGATCGTTCGGGGGCGATGCCGGGGCCCCCAAAGATCGTCGGTCATGACGGCAATCATGCCGTGGGCCAATGGGGCTCGATCGTCGTTGCGGTTTGGCGCTACGTTGCGGTCGCCGACGCCGCTAAGCGCGTGCAGCGTGTGTTCAAGGCCGCGCAGGAAGACGGCGTCCCGGCGGGGCACATCGGCGTCATCGAGCCCGAGTGTGAAGTGCCCGGTTCGGACGTGCGGGCGGTGTTCGAACGGATGATGAAAGACACACGCCGCGGGATGGACGGTGCGGCGTTGGTGCTGGAGGGCGGCGGATTCGCAGCATCGACGGCGCGGGCAGTGATCACCGGACTCACGCTCGTTGCGCGGCCGCCCGTGCCGATCAAGACGTATGCCGAAGTGACGCCCGCGGCGGACTGGCTCATTCCGTACCTCGTGCAGCACGGCGCGCAGCTCGGACCGGCGAAGGAACTCATCGAATTCGTCGCGCGCCTGCGAGAGACCATTCCTCGTCGCGCACAGCCGGCGCGGGTAGCGCCGGTCACGGGGCAGAGTTGATCGACGTCATGGGCGGCGAGCGTCCGAGGCTCGATCGTCCCGAGCAACATGAACGCGCTGGACGTGGCTCCGGGCCGACTTGACACCGACGACGTGAACGTTCGCGAGCTGCGTGCCGACGACCTCGCGTGGGTCGTGCAGATCGACCGGGAGCACAGCGGACGCGCACGGACTGAGTACTACCGGCTGAAGCTTCGCGAATCGCAGACGGACACGGGCGTTCGAATCTCCCTCGCCGCGTTTGTCGGCGAAACCCCCGCCGGATTTCTCATGGGCCGGTTGTACTACGGCGAATTTGGTGCGCCGGAGCCCGTGGCGCAGCTCGACTCGATTGGCGTCGCGGGTGCGTTCCGCGGCAAGAGCGTTGCGCGCGCGCTCATGCGGCAGCTCGAGATGAATCTTCGAGGGCTGCGAATCGACCGAATCGAGACGAACGTTGCGTGGGATCAGATCGATCTGCTGCGGTTCTTCCAGCGCGCGGGATTCCGCCCCGCGGCGCGCCTGTGCCTCGAAATCACGTTGACGTGACGACGGCGCGTCCCGCGCGATCGAACAGCCGCCACGCTGCGGCGCGCACGATGAATGCACTCGCGAGTGCGAACGTGACGACGCTGCTGCCGAACGCAAGCGTCCAGTGCACGCGCGGTTCGAATCGGTCACACGCCCATGCGATCGCGGCGGCCGCGAGCGCCCAAGGCGCAAGAACGCGCAGGGCGATCGAGGTTCGTCGGTCCGAGTGCGCGTGTGCGACCAACCGGCGGAGGTAGATCCAGGCTCCGACGACGGCCCACGTGCGTGCAATCCACGACGCCGCGCCGAGCATCTGCAGTGCGACGCTGGCATCCTGTTGCGTGGGCGATACGCCGGGGAGCATCCAGCCACCTGCGAAGACGAGTGTTCCGAGCGCCGCGTGGACGAAAACCGCCGACCACGTTGCGCTCGCACGGAATCCTTCGCTCGCAAGGCGCCCGATCGCGCGGACGGACAGCCCCGAGTGATCCGACGCGGCGGCGCCGTTCCCCAGGTCTTCACCGCGATCGGCCGCATCGCGAATCCAGGCAAACGGCACGGAGAAGTAGGCGGTGGCCAGCACGAACGTAGCGGGCGACCGAAACGCCAGCCAGCGCCACATCCAGCCTGCCTGTGCCGCCGCGATGGCGTGCGCGTGAACGGTCCCCGCGATCAGCACGGCCGTTCCGACCGCCACGAGTCCGACGAATTCGAACACCAGGGCGCGGCCCAGGGCCGACGCAGCTTCGCGTGCCGTGGGTGTCGCACCGTTGGCGGCCGCTGCGAACAGCGAGGCCGCGAATCCGCCGGCGACGACGAGCGTCCAGACGATCGTGACGTCGATGCGGACGGTGTACAGAATTGGACTGAACGGTGCGGCAGCGACAGTCGAGACGAGTCCGCATGCGACGAGAATCGGTACGACGCGCGCATCGCGCGTGCCGGTCGGGCTCTCGCGCGACGATGGGCGCCAGGTTCGCCGCTCGAATGCGGCGGCGATCGTCGCGAGTACCCACCGGACGAAGCCGGACGGACCGAATGCGCCAGCGTGCGCCTCGCGGGCGCGGCGTGCGAGCCACGCGACAAATCCGCGTCCACTCGTGAGTGTCATCGCGAGTGCGAACGCGACAACGATCAGGAGCAGAATCGCCGAGAATAGATCCCGAGGAGCCCGCGGAGTGAGTCCCGCGAGGGACACTGCGCGGTCCTCGAGGACGTCGCCCCGCAGGGTTGTCACGATCACGACGCGGGTCTCGCGAGGTGCACGCAAGTCGCTGCGAGAAAGGACGTTCACGCCGTGAAATCGCGTGACGATGTCATTGGACACGATGCCGGCACGTTCGGCTGGACTCCCCACTCGAACGGCGGCGATTCGAAGGCCCCCCTCGGTCGGATCGCCGCCCGCGAGGTCGATCCCGAGAAACGCCAGCGAATGATCCGCGGAACGGTGCGCTTCCAACTCGAGCGCGAACCGGCGCGACGTCGGGCTCTGAACGTCCAACGTCGGGCCCCGGAGCGTGCCACGCACGGACATGTCCCCTGTGAGTCCCTCGATCTCGATTGTGATTCCGTACGGCGCGCTGCGCGGTGCGACGCCGGCAAACGCGACGGTTGCGTGGGCGACTTCGGGTCCGCCGTCGCGCTCGGAACGGCAGCGGCTGAGCTGGCGAACCATCCATTCGCTGATCTGGAGTTCCACACGATCGGGGCCTTCGAGGCGGATCGTGCGCTGATTCGTCTCCGCGTACGTCGCTTCGCGCGCGCGACCGGTCAGCGCGTCGACGGCCACGGCCTCGCGCGGCGGGTCGGTGACCGACAGTTCCACCGGTGTGCCGCAGCGTGGCAGCCCTGGCCGTGCGACGGTGCCGCGCAGGGTCACGGTGATCCGACGAATGTCGGCTGCCGCGGGGAAGTTCTGCCCGGTGATGACCAAGCGGTCGCCCGTCTCGATCGACCGCGGCGAAACGTCGATCAGTTGGAGGACTTCCGGCGCGGCTCGGCGTCCGCACGCCGCGATTGCGACCATCGACGCGAGCACGCACGCGACCGCGGCGGCCCGCACCCGACGGCGCAAATGCGCGGAAGCGATGGGGGCGCGGCGCGGAGGCATCCGGGTCGGCGATACCAGCGGGGGCCAAACGGACGCCACTTTTCGACAGGGCCGCGCGTGCAGCGCTTTACGTGCCGGCCCGCGACGGATGAAGATCCGCAAGGTCATGCCCGTTCGACCCAATCCCGAGCAGCTTTCGCATCTCGAGCCGTTCGAGCGGTTCGCGTTCGGGATCTCCGACGCGATGAACCGGAATCCGTTGCTCAAGCGAGCCGGGCACACGTTCCTTCGAACGTTCGGCGCGACGTGGGTTCACGTGTGTACCCGCAACCTCCTGACGGTGGAAGGACTCGAGCCGCTCGCATCGCTGCGTCCGCCCGGCGGCGTCGTGCTCGCGTGCAATCACCGAAGCTTCTTCGATCTCTATGTCATTTCGTCGGTGCTGCTCCGGAAGACCGACTGGATCCGGGGCATGTATTTTCCCGTCCGCTCGAACTATTGGTACGAGCGACCGGACGGCATCATCGTCAATGGAATCATGTCAGCCTGGGCGATGTATCCGCCCGTCTTGCGCGACCCGCGGCGCAAGTCGTTCAACGAGTACACGGTCGACTTCCTGGCCGACGTGATGACCCAGCCCGGCGCCGTCCTTGGAATCCATCCGGAGGGCACCCGAAATAAGACGGACGACCCGTACACACTCGTCGCAGCGCACCCCGGCATCGGCCAGATCGTGCGTCGTTCGAATCCGCTCGTGATCCCCGCGTTCATCTTGGGCCTTTCGAACGACATCGCGCGCCAGGTGCGCGGCAACTTCGACGGCACCGGCGAAAGGATCCAGATCGTGTTTGGTGCGCCGATGGATTTCACTGCGATGCAGTCCGCGCCCGCGAAGTTGCGAACCTACAAGACCATCGCGGACCGCGTGAAGGACGAGATCCAACGGCTCGGCACGATCGAGCGGGCCATGCGCGAGCGCCGGTAGTCGAACGCCCGGGCAACGTTGGAGTCCGCGGTGCGATGAACGCCCCCGGGCCGATGAATCGGCCGGCTGCGATTGACCGGGCCGCCTGCGCGACCCTTCCCAGGTGCGCGGTGTGGGGTTCACTTGCTCATCAGTGTGCGCACGGGAAGCCTCGCGCCGGCGAGGCGGTCAATCTCAGCCAGCCGCTTCAGCGGCCAGGACGCGTTGCGCTTGAGCAGCCGAGAGGATTACCCAGTCACAGCTCCTGCCCGGCAATGCACGACAATGTTTCGCGCACGTACCGTACCGACGTCGCAAGGGTTCGCTCGCGTCCGCCGGCGCTCCGCTCGAGCATGGGTGCGACTTCGACAAGGTCCGCAGCGCAGAACGGAAAGGCCGCGCGCAGTGCGCGAATCAGTGCAACGACGAAGTCGGGTGTCAGTCCGCCGGGCTCGGGCGTTCCCGTCGCGTCTGCGAACGAATCGTCGGTTCCATCGATGTCGTTCGTGACGTAGAGGGACGTCACGCCGGCCGCGTGCAAGTGATCGACGATCGCGGCGATGGTACCGCTCGGAGACCGCGCACACTCGGTCGCCCAGAATTGCCGGACGCCCAACAGGCCCTCCCAATGCGATTGCGGAAAGCGCGTCGCACGGATTCCCACCTGGACGAGTCGTCCGCGTCGACCGAGAAGTTCGTTGGCGTGAAACGACCACGTGCCGAAGCAGATCCGAACGCCCAATCGTTGATCGAGCAGATCCGTGTGCGCGTCGAACTGAACGATTCCCCAGGGGTCACTGCGCGCACGGGACAGTGCCGCGACCACGGGCCACGCGACCGAGTGATCGCCGCCAAGAATGAACGGGACAACGCGTGGGTTGCACTCGAAGATTCGCGCGAGCGCACGTTCGGCAATGGAAAGCGGCGACACCGGAAGAGTCTGTCGGTCGCTCGGATCGACTGCGGGATAGATCGCGCGGCGGGTGTCGCGGATTTGTTCCACCGAGAGCATGTCGTCCGAAAGCAGTTGGGGAACGACGAAGACGTCGCCGACGTCGACGATGCCTGCGCGTTCCAAGCGTGATGGCCAGTCGGGCACCGCATCGAGGAGCGCCTCTCGGATTGCCTGGCCACCGAGATTCGCGCCGCGAACGAAGCCCGCACCCACGTCGGACGGCACCGACAGAATCACGGCTTTCGCCTCGCCGATTCGCGCGAGGCCCGCTTCGAATCGAGTCTGCACGGCCGCGTCGTCGTCCACCCCGTAGATGCGACGTTGAACGGCACGCTGCGCGGCGGCGCCCGTGGAGACGAGATACAGCCCGCCCGCCGGCGGACGGAGCAGCAGCCGCAGCTCTTCGATGGCGTTCATCCCGCGCCCGCGCCCTCCAGCGAGATTGCGTATTCGGCAACGTCTGGAAGCCCACGCACGTCGACCCGCCCGTGACCGCCCGCGACCTCGATCGCGGCCTCGATCGTACCCGCGACGCGCTCGACGACGATCGCGCGGTAACGCTGGCACACGTCGTAGTGTCCGAGAATCAGGATGCGGCCGTCGCGCTCGACGTACTCCAACGTTCCAATGCCACGAGTGACCTGCTCGAACAACAATGGCAGTCGTCGCAGCGTCGCGCGCACGTCGTCGGGGTGAACCCAGTTTCGGTAGGTCGAACGCAGCAACTTCGAGTACCCAATCCGACTGGACTCCCGCACGAGGGACTTCGGTTGACCGTAGACGGCGTCGATCGCGAGCAGAAGTTCTGCCCAGACTTCGAACGCATACGTGCTCGACGGCAGCGGTCGCATGTCGTCCGGCAGTTCCGCCCGCTCCTTCGGGGGCATCCGCGTCTGCACGGCGAGAACGCCCTCGTCTCCGAATCGCTCGCGGACCAACTCGAGCGTGACGGCCAACGAGGTGCCCTTGATGCTGCGATCGGGGCTCACGGTGCAATGCGCTCTACGGTGACCGGAACGCCGTTGAGCGCCGCGGTGCCGGACAACGGATCGAGTCGGTACTCATCGGTCAGTGCGTTGAGATTGGGACCCGGCGTGCGGCCCGCGATCTTCATCGTATCTCCCATTCCGGCGTGGCCATATCCGTGCGGCAGCGACACGACGCCGAACATCACGTCGGCACTGATCTCCACCGGCGCGTCGACGGTGCCGGCACGACTGGTCACACGAACACACACGCCACTCGTGATCCCGAGGCGCTCCGCGTCGCGCGGATTGAGCAGAATCGTCGCACGGTCCGGGCCCTTCACCAGCGAGGCACAATTGTGGAGCCACGAATTGTTCGTTCGCACGTGTCGCCGGCCAATCAGCACGAGCCCCGTGCTGCCGGGCCCATCGACCCACGCCGCGACCCGAGCGAGATCCTCGACGAAACTGTCCGGCGCGAGATCGACTTTGCGATCGGGGCGCAGCACCCGCGCGCCACGCGACGACTCGAGCGGACCGAGATCGACGCCGTGCGGCTCGTTCCGCAGCCGCGCGAGGGAGAGCCCATCGCGTCCTCGCCGAGCCCCGTACCGGCCGGCACGCAGGAGTGCGTCGATGACGCCGTCAGGGTTCAGCTGGAGACCCCGACGAGACGCCCACCGAGCGAACGCCCGCGTCGTGCGACCCGCGCGCGCGGCGACGATTCGCAGCGAGAGGTCTTGAATGATCTGCCAATCGTGACGTGCGTCCGGCGGCGGAGCGAAGACTGGCGGTGACCACTTGGCAGTGTTCCGCACGGCGAGCATATGAAACAAAAGGTCGTAGTGGCTGCGCTCGAGAATGCTCGTGGGCGGCAGCACGATGTGCGCATGGCGCGTCGTCTCGTTGAGGTACGGGTCGATCGAGACCATGAACTCGAGGGTGGACATCGCGTTCGACAATCGCGGGCCGTTCGGGACCGACAGCACTGGATTGCCCGCGAACGTCACGAGCGCACGAATCTGTCCCTCGCCGGTGGTCTCGATTTCCTCCGCGAGCGCTGCGGCCGGCAACTGCCCGCCGACGTCCGGAAGCCCCCGAACCCGCGTGCGCGTCGACGTGATCTTCGTCCCGAGCAGAAGCGGGACCGCCTGCGAGACGTCCGCCGCCGGGGACGGAAACATCGCGCCACCTTCGCGATCGAAGTTGCCCGTCACGACGTTGAGTGCCTCGACCAGCCAACTGGCGACCGTGCCGAATTCGTTCTGACAGACTCCGACCCGCCCGTAGGCAACGGCTCGCTCGGCGGCAGCGAATTCCCTCGCGAGTCGCTCGATCGTGTCGACGTCGATGCCCGTCGCGTCCGCGACGCGCAGCGGCGTGAAGGGCCGCACCGCACGTTCCAACCCCACGAGGTTCACGGCACCGGCGCGCACGTCCTCCCGTTGCACGCGACCGTCGCGGAACATCACGTGGAGCAGCGCCGCGAGAAACGCAGCGTCGCCACCCGGCCGGATGAACACATGCTCGTTGCACCACGCCGCAGTTTCCGACCGGCGCGGATCGACCAGTACGATTCGCCCGCCCCGATCGCGAATTCCGCGCAAGCGTCCCTTTACGTCACCGAGAGACATGACGCTGCCGTTGGACGCGGCGGGGTTCGCGCCGAGCATCAGCAGGTACTGCGTGCGATCCACGTCGGGAACCGTCAGCGCGATGGGACTGCCGTACATTCGCGCGGCGGCGAGCAGGCGCGGATTGGCGTCCTGCGAATTTGCGTCGTAGCGATTGCGCGTTCCGATGGCCGCGAGGAGCAACGGCAGCGTGATCATCGCGCCGTGGTTGTGCGCAATGGGGTTGCCCGAGTACGTCCCGACGGCGTGCCGACCATGGCGGCGTTGAACGTCTGCGATGCGAGTTGCGCACTCGTCGAGCGCGACGTCCCACGCGATGGGCTCCCAACCATTGGCCGTGCGGCGGACCGGCGTGCGGAGGCGATCGGGGTCCTCGTGAAGCTCGCGCAGCGCGTAGACCTTGGGACACACGTGGCCGCGGGAAAACGCGTCGTCGGGATCACCGCGCAGGTCGGTCACGCGATCGCCGTCGGTGGTGACCACGATGCCGCACATGGCTTCGCACAGGTTGCACGTGCGGTGGTGGGTGGTCATCGCGCGCGAGTGTATCACTCACGCAGCGACGAGTGCGATCGTGGCGGTTCTCACGCCGGATGTGAGTTCCCAGCCGATCTCGAACCGCACCGCTACCCGCTGCTCGGCACGTGGCGTACATTGAACCCGGCGCCAGTCGGAACCGGTGTGCCGTCCTCGTTGATCACGGCCGTCCGTGCCGTTCCTTCGTTCCACAGCAAACCCGTCGCACGGTCGTTGTATGCCGCACGGACGTCCCGGACTCCGATCACGATCGACCTGTTCGCGTCGTGGATGCTGATGTTCTGCGTCAGCATGATGGACCGTATCGGGCCGTCACTCGGATCGATCACGAAGTCGACTCGTGGCTCGGCCGGAGCTGGTGCGACAACAACGCGGCAGTGTTCGAAGAAACTCGGATAAGTCCGCGGCGTCAGCGCATCGACGCTGAACTGTGCGTTCGGTGGTATCGGCGAGTAGTCTTGGTGAAATATGTTCCATCTGCCAGTGCGTCGATTGTACCAGACACCAATTGCGTGGTCGACGTCCGGAAGTTCGGGACGGTCGAGACGCTCGACTCGAGCACCGCCCAAGCCGCCGAGAGACCAAGCGCTCGCGTCCTCCGGCACGACATGGACAAACGTGTCTGTTGCGTGCGCAGCCGGAGCGCTACGACGCGTCACGAACACCACCGCGGCTGGTTCGTCATTCAAGAACTGGTTGTCCGTCCAGGTGGTGCTGCCCTCGGTATTCTCACGCGTCGCGACGTGGACGAACGTGGACGTGCTGGGCTCGTCGTACGCCATGACATCGTACGCGGCGCCAACGGGAGGGCCGGTGCCGTCTGCGTGGGTGATCACCCATCGACCTTGCACGTAGGCCGCGAGAAGCGTGCGCGGAACGTATAGGGTGGGCCCGCCGGGCGGATTGACGCGGTGGGTGAGGAGCACGACCGCGTTGGGTCTTCGGTCGAGCGCAGGATTGCTCATTGCGCTTGCGGAACCGCCCAGTGTGAGAGACTCGCGAGTGACAACGTGTCGGAAGCTACGGAACATCGGCGGACTCCTGCGCCTGGGCGTCGAGAGAATCGACGCTCGTCCGGTGAGCACCCGTACGACAGTCGGTCGGCGTCGCGCGTGCCCGAAGGACGTCAGTCATTGTCCACACCGGTCCAAAAGCGCCACCACCCCTTTACAGCTCAGGAACGACTGTCGGTTCAAGGACATCGGCTTCGTGGAAGCCGGGATAGCCCCAGCAGAGGACCGTTCGATCCTCGGTGATCGCACACGAGTGAAAGTCTGGAGCACAGATGTCTCGGACCCGTCCGAGTCCCCGGGGCGATTCGGGAACCAGGGACTCGCTCAGTTGCGATCGATCGACGCCGCGGCCGAGTTGACCGGATTCGTTGCTGCCCCAGCACCGAACAGTCTGGTCCGCGAGGATGACGCAAGCCGTGTGACGGGAGAGCCGGAGAGACGCGACGCCCGACAGGCCGGGCATTCGCCGGACGGGCCAGGATCGGGTCCCTCCGTCCTCGCCCGGAAGAAAGAATGGCCATCCCCACCGCTCGGGTCCGGCGCACCAAACGTCGCCGTCGGTCGTGATCGCGCAGCGATGAGGCGCGCCTACGCGCACGTCGCGGACCGGCGGCACTCCGGTCAAGGCAATGGGCGGTCGGAGCGCACCTCCATCGCCTTCGACGTTTAGCAGGTCAGCGCCCTCCCAGCAGAACGCGTCGCCACCCGTTCGCCAGCCGCAGGCGGACCAGAGCCCGAGTGAAATGCCGACGACGTTGTCCAGGCCGGGGATAAGTACGGGCACTTCTTGGCGCGGAATGATCCTACTCGAGATCGGATCCCCGGCCCAGCAGATCACTCGACCTTCCGGCGTTGCGCCACACAGGGTCGCTTCGGAGACCGCGAGGCTTCGAACGGGTCCGAGATCGGCAACGCGGATCGGCGGCGGGTACGGCGGACCCCGCAGACACGGATGGCCGGGCATATAGCACACGATCGGTCCCCAGCACCACACTTCCTCATTGGCGAGGCGGGCGCACGCGCTGGATCCACCGAGCGACAACTCCAGGACTGGCGCGGGCAATCGAACGATTGCCGGCCACCTGCGATCGACGTCGGTACCATCGCCCAACTTGCTCCAGCGATTGTGACCCCAGCACGACACCTCCCCCGTGGTGTGGAGTACGCACGTGAAGGGCTCCCCCCCGCCACCGCAGTAGATGCGATCGGCAGTTCCGCGTTGTGGACGGACGAGCGGCGCACGATCGTCGGCGGCCGCATCGATGTGGTCCGCGGCGATGACGATGTCCTGATACGAGTCAACGCTTGCAGACTCGAGCATGACATCGTGATTCACGGTGTTACGGGACGGACACGCCGTGGCGACGACGCCCAGCAACAAGAAGGCGAGGGGGCACCCGTGCCGCGCGGCCGAGTTCATTCGAGCCTCACATTGAAGCCGACGCCCGCTGGCATCTCCGACTCATCCTCATTGACAATCCTCAGCTTCTGCATCTCCACGTCGCGATAGAGGCCGACGACGTGGTTGTGAAATACCGCGCGCTGCGTGGGACGGCCCTGGACGCGCTCCGGTGGCGCCCTGTTGAAGCTGATGTTCAACGAGACGAAGACGAAATCGTCGATGACGGCGCCACGATCTGCCCCGAGCGTGAAGGCAGTGCTCGGCACCGTTCCGTCCGTAACCACACACATCGCATTGTACGGATCGGCGTTTTCCGGCGGAAAGGCGAACACGTTGTACTCCGTGTCTTCTGCGAGCGCATCGACGTACGATGCGTTGAAGATCCGCCACCATGGATTGGGCCCCGCCGCGAACCACACTCCCACGGCCAGCGGATTCGGAACGATCTCGAGGATGTCGTGCTCGATGGCGCCGATGGTCTCCAGCCCGAAGTCGCCGGGCCACTCCGGCTGAGCCAGTTCAACGAACGGAGCTGCGCGACCGCGAGTGCGGCCTCGACGCGGCGTGAGGAACCAGAGCCAGTCCTGGCTCTCGGGGCTGAACCAAGAGGAGTTCCCGATCGTATTGCGGGCGGTGACACGATGCGAATAGGCAATGGGTGTCGGCGCATCGACGATGTGCACGTTGAACGCCAGGCCGCGAGGCATCGGCGCGCCATCCAGGTTCACAATGTACCAGTTGCGACCGCGATACTCGACGCCTACAGGATGGTTGTGATAGCGATCGGGCAGAAGAGGGCGCCCGACGCCACGCGGAGGATTGATCACGTGCGTGACGCTGATGATGGCATTGGGGTTGTCGTTGGCGGCGGAGCGGTTGATCCACGTCCGCGGAGAGCCGTCACTCGTGTTGCTCGCGTCGGTGATGATGCGGAATTGATCAGGCACAGAAGCTCTCCGTCGATGATGAAGACTACCGATAATCCCAATAATCGCTCCACGGTGGCGGCATCATGTAGATCGACGGCTGCCACGCGACCATCGATGTCTCTGGAAGCCACGGTATCCGCGCAGCAGCCACGGGAGCGGCGCCGCTGCGGCCGTCGCCACGGGGCGACCCCTTCCGATCGATCGTCGGAAACCGCCCGTCGCTTTCCCCGAGACTTCCGCGCGTGTACTTCGTCCCCGCAACGTCGCCGGCCCACTGCGTAAGACCTCCCGCGTTTGATGGCAGCGCCGCGCCCGACGCATCCACCGTCGGGTATTTCTTCCACTCACCTGGCACGTCCCACTTCGTGGCCATCCGTCTATCGCGCTCCCTTCTCTCCCTCTTGCAACCGCCGCATCACCGTGTCGTCCGCGCATCTCGTCCGATTCCGCGCCACGCATCCAGGTCGACATCCACGCTGCCCGGCCCATCACCCGGCACAGCCCAGCGCGCTCCGTCGGCATGTGCGACAACATCGATCGAGTGACCCGTCCGGACTCCCCGCATCCGGATGCGCGCCGCCGCGTTCCCGGGCGCCGCAATCGCGTACTCACCTTCGCCGTGGATGCGCGGCAATCCCGCAGCCGCGTCGATTCGCCCCTGTTGCGCTTCCGCCGCGCTCCCCGTGTCGAATACCCACGCTTTCACGCCGCTACCCCGTATCGGCTCGCGAGAAAATCTCTCACGTTCTGAACCTCAACGCCCGACAGGGACTCGTTGCAGACGATCGCTGCAGCGATCCGGCCCTTGAAGTACACGCTTCCCGCGGGACCGATCCCAACGGATACGGTGTTACTCAGGTCGCCGATGTTTCCGCTTCCCGCACCCGTCGCCGTCGTTCCGCCTGCGATTCTGCACCGCAGCGTCGACCCGTCGTAGCTCCACTCCACGAGTGTGTCGGTGTTGAGGTTCAACGGGCTTGCGACGGCCTCGCGCAGTGTGCTGTCCCAGTGAAATCCGTGCGCCTCGTACGTGCCGGCGTTGTTCTTCAAGTACAGTCCCCACCACCCCGCACCCCCATCCGCCATGACCGCGTCGTTCAAGTAGGCCGTGGGATTGCTTCCGGCGATCCCGTGCGCGCGAAAGACCACGAAGACGTGGTACGCAGCCGCTGCGACGAAGTTGGAAAGCGCATTCGCGGCCATCGAGTCGTTCGTGCCGTCGAAGTTCGGCGCCGGGAAGTCGTTGACCGTCGAGCCGACCAACGGCCTGTTGTCTGCTGTGCCTTGCGTGAAGTCCTGCGAACCCGACGGCGACTGATCGCCCCAGTCCGAGTACGTCCCTGACACGGCGACCTGATCGCGCTCATCGAGCCACAACCGAAGCTTGGACCCGAGTTCGGCCGGCGTCCACCCGCCCGACAATTCCTGCACGACCAGATCGACGCTGATCGTGAACGTGAGCGTGCCGGCGGACGACTTCGAAACGGTCAGGAAGAGCGACAACGCGTTACCGACGCCCGCTGCGAGCCGGCCCCGCCGCAGCGAAGGGGCAGTGACGGACCCCTCGACGATCACGACGGTCCCGACGACGGCTCCCCGAAAGAAGCTCGCGGGTTCCTCGGCGCATGGGGCCACGGACTTGGCATCGACACGTACGCTGCTACCGCCGGAGAGCGTCACGGCGTGCACGCGCACGAGCAGCGTGCCGCCGCCCCACGAGCGCAGCGACACGTCCTGCGCAAGCGGAACGTTGGTTACGCTGGTGTTCGCGCCGAGGTCCGAGAAATTGTAGTCGGTCCTGGGCAGGAGCCGGATGACGCCGTGACGCATCGTTGACCCGCGAGCGCCGAGCGCTCACTCCTTGCGCGAGATGTCGCCGCTGAATGTGCCCTTCAGCGTGCCCGCGCCGGCGGTCCCTTGCACGGCCTTGATGTACACGCTGATCCAGCCGCCCGAGTTGGCCGGAATCGTGCCCCGCAGTAAGTACGGCACGCCGCTTGTTGACGTCGCGCTGACGGTCACCAGCGCCGTCGAGTCGTCAAAGACGCTGTTCGGCTCTTCGTTCGTCGGAGCCGTGGCCCTGACGATGAACTGGAAGCCGGGCGTACCGCCCGTTCCTGCGATGGTCAGCGCGTGGACGCGAATCTCGACCGTGTTCTCCTTCGTGTTCGCGATGCTCACACTGAGCGCAACCGGGATCTCGCCGGAAGTCTGGTTCTGTCCAATGTTCGAGTAGTCCTGCGACCCTTTTGGGAAGAGTCTCTCCATCGTGCCTGCCATCGCGCATCTCCTTTCGGCGTATCAAGTCCTGGAAGCGACCGAGCGCCACGCCGTCGCCTCGTGCATGCAACACACGCGGCCGTCCGTGGCGCGCGCCGCCGGTCGCGGATCTCGAACCGACGCGACGCGCTCGAACGCACGCCACGATGGACCCAGCTTTGGACCCAGCTTTCGCGGCGCGTTCGACCTTGCGTCGTCTTGTCGATCGGCTCGGCGCGCGTCGTGACACGTGAACGGACGGCGTCGTGCTGAACGCGTACTACGAGCTGCCGAGCTGCCGAGCTGCCGAGCTGCCGAGCTGCCGAGCTGCCGAGCTGCCGAGCTGCCGAGCTGCCGAGCTGTGGACATCGGCCTGCCGGTCCCGGCATAGGTCGGCGCCACGCGGCGTCGATCTCGAAGTCGATGCCGCGCAAGTCGGTCACGCTGTAGCCTTCGGTGGTCACCACGATCCCGCAGATGGCTTCGCACAGGTTGCACGCGCGATGGTGGGTCGTCATCGGGCGCAAGTGCATCACTGAGCTGAGAGCGGAGGGCGGAGTGCGGCAAGAGGGCTGCGGGCTACGGGCGTCGGAGCGTGCTCGTCGCGGGCCCGCTCGTGTCGTAGAGTTCTCGGCGTGAACCTGTTCGACGAACTGATGGCGCTCGCGCGCGAGCTCGATGCACGCGGAGTCGAGTACGCCCTCATTGGCGGACTCGCCGTCGCCGTGTGGGGCGCACCACGCGCAACGAAGGACATCGATCTATTGATTCTCCCGTCCTCGGTGACCCTTGCGAAGGAGGCCGCTGCGCAGCGAGGGTTCACGCTAAGCGCGGCGCCGCTCACGTTTCGCGATGGCGTGAGTCTCGAGCGCGTCAGTCGCGTGGAGAACGGCGCCCTCCTCACGGTCGATTTCATGCTCGTCAATCCGAACCTCGAGTCTGCGTGGCGCTCGCGCGCGCGCCTCGAGTCGGCAGCCGGGGCGGTCTGGGTGATTTCGCGCGAGGCGCTGATTCAAATGAAAGTGGCTGCCGGGCGATCGCAAGATGTCGCCGACGTCGAGAAGTTGCGAGACATCGACCGATGAGTGCGCTCGACATGTCGCCTGAAGCGATTTCGGCGCGGCTCCGTGCCGCGAGCCAAATGAGCGACTTGTCACCGGACCGACGTCTCGACGCCAAGCTGGACATGTCGTCCGCGGGTGTGACCGCGCGTCTGCGAGAGGCCTCGGACCTCTACGACGCATGTCTGCGGCTGGCGGCCCTCGGTCGAGACGCGACGTGAATTTCGAACGTAGCCAATTCCAGACACTTGCTTCCTCTTCGGTAAAAAGTGCGGTAAATTTTACAGCATGTTCGACAGGCTCCGCGCAACGCCGAAACGCTCGTTCTTCCTCTTCGGGCCACGGGCGACCGGCAAGAGCACGTGGCTCAAGATTTTTCTGCCCGACGCGTTGCGCATCGACCTGCTCCACAGCGAGATGTACTTTCGCCTGACGGCCGCGCCGCAGGAACTTCGCTCGATCGTCGAGGCGCAGTCCCGGACGCGTTGGATTGTCATCGACGAAGTCCAGCGTGTGCCCGCCCTACTTGACGAGGTGCACTCGCTGATCGAGGACCGCGGACATCGATTTGCTCTCACAGGATCGAGCGCGCGCAAGCTGAAGCGTGGGCAAGCGAATCTTCTCGCGGGCCGGGCGGCAGTGCGGCAGATGTTCCCGCTCGTACACGCGGAAATCGGCGATGAGTTTTCGCTCGACGACGTGCTGCGGTACGGATGCCTTCCGGGCGTGCTGGCCGACAGCGTTTCGCGCGTTGACGTCCTCGAGGCGTACGCCGGAACGTACCTCCGCGAGGAGATCACCGCGGAGGCAGTTACGCGCAACGTTCAGGCCTACTCACGCTTTCTGCAGATTGCCGCGCTCGCAAACGCGCAAGTCACCAACCTTTCGGGCATCGCACGGGACGCCGGCGTTCCTCGGGCGACGGTGTCGACGTACTTTGAGATTCTGACCGACACGTTGCTCGGGAGGTTTCTGCCGGCGTGGACGGCGCGAGCACGGATCAAGGAAGTGGCACATCCGAAGTTCTACTTCTTCGACACGGGTGTGCTCCGCGCGATCCAGGGGCGGCTTCGCGACCGACCGACATCCGACGAGCGTGGACATCTGTTCGAGACGTACATGCTTCACGAACTGCTCGCGCACCGGGAGTACAGCGGGTGTGGCGGTGAGTGGTTCTATTGGCGGACCGTCGGAGGCGTCGAGGTCGACTTCGTCTGGCGAAGATCGCGCGAGACGGTCGCGATCGAATGCAAATCCTCTGATCGATGGAGAAACGAAGACGACGCCGGAATGCTCGCGCTGCGCGACGGCGTTCCGGTGACGGCATCGTACGGCGTCTACCTCGGTGCGCACCGGCTGAAGCGCCCGTGGGGAATCGTGTTTCCGCTCGCGGAATTCTTTGCAGAGCTGAACGCGGGGCGAATCGTGGCCCACGGGGACTGAGCGCGTCCCTCAAAACGGCGAACTGAACAGAAAATACCCCTGCCACTGGCCGTCGTCGCCCGTGAGTCCCCGCGCGAGCCCGACGCGCACCGTGTACGGCAGCACGTACCCGAACACGACGTCGGCGAGCAGTTCGGCACCCACGCCGACGGCAAGCGTCTCGAATCGGAACCGACCGAAGTAGGCAGTGCCGACGTCCAAGAACGCACCGCCGTAGATCCGGGCCAGATACACGGGCAACGTCGTGACGCCGCGGTCGACCTGCCAGATGGGGAATCGATACTCCATGTTGCCCATCACGAACTGATTGCCGCCGCGCCCGTACTGCGGATATCCACGCAACGCCACGCCGGGACCCGACGACAGGGACACCAGACTGCCAATGAAGTCCTGGATTCCGTAGACAGGGAAGCCCCCGATGTGGAAGATCGCGGGCTCACCGTCGGACACGCCAAACCCTCCCGCAAACCGGAATGCGAGAACGTGTCGCCGCCGCCCGCTCCACGGCATCGGCACGTACGCCGCAAACGCGCCCGACATGTCGAACGAACTGTACGAGCCGCCAAGTGCGCGGTCCGTGACGTGCGCGCCGACGGAGCCTTCGACACCCTCCTGGTTCGAGATCGAGTACGTGTATCGCTGCGTGCGCGAGAACCTCCACGAGCCGCGAACCCCCGAGTTCCAGCCCTGGAACGGCGGTCGTTGCGGAGTCTCGTTGGGGTCTACGAACGGACCGAATGGGAATCCACCGATCGCGTGAACGTACTGAGCCTCGTACGACAGTGACAATCCGTGGCTCATGAAGAGCGACGGAAAGTAATACGACACTTCGGTATCACCGCCCCATCGGGCGGATGGATAGTCGTGGTCGCCCGTTCCGACTCGCCAGCTTGCCGCGCTGACCGATCGGTACAAGTGAACCCGAAACGACGGGCGCAGCCCCCCGAACGAATAGCTGAGATCCACGGATGGGTGACCCTGCGTGAGACTGACTCCCACGCGCGCCGACCACGAATGATTGCCGACGACATCGCGGCCGCCGGTGATGATCGCAGCGCTGGGGCCGAAGCCGTCGTCCGAGATCTCGGCGGACCACGTCCGCGGGTACAACGTGAGAAGCGGGTTGTAGCGATGAAGCGTGCCCTGCACTTCCGGCGTGGGAAGTCGCTCGCCCGAGCGCGTGCGCTCCGGGCCGGGCGTTCGCCATCGCGAGGGATCGAACGGTAGTCGGTACAGGTCGTAGCCGCGGTTCGAATAGCCCACGTAGACCAGCGTGTGACCGTCCGGGCTGATGGCGGGCATGAACGCACCGGACATCACTTCGGTGACCTGTCGCAGCAAGCCTGTCGAGAGTTCGTACGCATACAGGTTGAAGATCCCAGTGCGGTCACTCGCGAATACGACATAGCGCCCGTCCGGACTGAACACGGGTTGCATGTCCACGTGTCGATCGTGCGTAACGTCGCGTATTGCGTGCGTTGCGCGGTCGATGACGCGGATGTCCCGATAGCCCTCCGACTGCCAGTGGGAGAACGCAATCGACGCCCCGTCCGGGGAATAGCGCGGCGTATAGACCTGCTCGTACCGATGAACTCGGAAGAGCGGAGTGGGTTGCCGGTCGGTGAGTGACATCTCGAACAGCGAGGATGTTCCGCGATGGTTGACCGTGAATGTCACGTGGTCGTCGTCGGGAGAGATGTCGGGATAGCGTGCGCGCCAACCGTCGCTCAGAAGTCGCGACGAGTCTTCGGTGACGGCGTGATCGAAGCGGAGCCGGCGCTCGTACAGGTCATAGTAGAAATATATGTCACGGTGAAACGCCGTGTCGGAGATGATCATTCGCCGCCCGGTCGAATCGAATGCAAAGCCGTTGAGGGCCTGGATCCAAGGTCCGTCGGCGGGTCGGGGCGGCGGAGCGCCGGGCCGCGATGCAAGGTCGACGGTTCGCAATTGGACGTGGCTTGCGCTGTCGTTCGATTCGTACATGACGGTGTGCCCGTCGGGCAGGAACCGCGGATAGAACTGTTCTTCCCCGTGAAACGTGAGCCGCTCACCTTCCTCGAGGCCGCGCGCGACAACGGCGTCGCGCTGACGTGCATAGCGTTGCCGAAGGTAGGCGACGAAGTCGGGATAGAGTTGCTCGTACGTGTAACCCGTGACGTGTTGCATCACGCGGTTGATTCCGAATGGCACCAGTGTTCCGCCGTATTCGGTCGAGATGCGAGCGATGAACTGCGGGCCGAACCGCTGGGCGAGGTATTCGATGAAGTAGCTGCCATACAGGTACCAGGTGTTCCCGTGCGGCCATCGATTCGGCACGTGTCCGATCTGATCGAGTGTCATGATCGTGTTGCCCAGCACCTCGCCCCGCAGAAACATGTCCCACACACTGGACTGCAGTCTGCCGCCCGTCGTCAGCGTCGACTCGACGTAGACCGCGAGGCCCTCGACGATCCATCGCGGCTGGACGGCATTCGGCGGATATACCTTGCCCAGAATCGCGTTGATGATCGCCGGCAATCCCGAGATGTTGTCGGTGTGCGCGATGTGCGTGAACTCGTGCAACACGAGACCTTGGAGCCAGTCGTCGTAGTCGCCGTGGATGAACAGATCCTCGGGGGCCGTGACGAAAAGCGAGATCGTATTGAACGGCACGGAAATGGCGCTGCCGTTGGCGTCGTCCGAGTTGTCGCTGAGAACGATCTCGACGATCTGCCGCGGACGCCAGCCGAGCAGGTGCCCGACACGTTCGTAGATCCCTTCGCCGATGGCGGCGACGCGCCGCGCCGCCGGCTCGAGGCCCTGGTAGTGGTGCACCCGGAAATGCGCCGTCTCGAACGTCATCCAGATCTGTCGTGGATCGTGCGTCTGCGCCGTCGCCGAGCGGGGTGCGCTCGCGAGCGCCAGCGCGACGGCTGTCGCAATCGCATACGCGTGAGCCGCGGTGCGGGGCATCGCCGGGACGGTAGCCGATCGCTCGATGGGTTGCGACGTGCCGAGACGCCGCTGTGACGATCAGACGCGGAACGGTGCGCGGGCCAGGTAGTCGGCGATGCGCGCGCGCTCCTCGAGGGTCAACGACACGAATCGCACGCCCATGCCGTACTCGCGCTCGCGGGTCGTCACGACTTCACCAGACAGACGCAGCGGGCGCTCTTCCCCGGGAAGCCGCAATTCCAGCGCCACGCGTGTACCGTTCGCGTGCGGTAGCGTGCGGTCGAGGTAGAGCCCACCGACCGACAGACTCGTCGCCCGCTGAAAGTACATCGCATCTTCGTCGCGTTCGTCGACCCACAAGTCGACGTTCACGCGGGGGTTGTTCCGACGGTCATCGCGCCATGGATAAGTGCCCATGGCCCGGGAGTAGCGAAGGTCCAAGCACGGGGTCCACTTTTCGGCAAGCCTGCGGTTCCCATTCCTCGGCCGGCCGGTCGGTGATACCTATGCGGGCAGATGGCCGACGAATCCGCCCCGAACGCCGACGTCGAATCGACCGCAACCGACGAGGGCGGGCACAAGCCGTACGTGCCGGCATCAACGATTCTTACGGAGCTGTCGTTCCGCGCCGTCTCGCTGGGCGCCGTGCTGGGAATCGTGTTCGCCGCGAGTTCCGTGTACCTGGCGTTGAAGGTGGGGCTCACCGTCAGTGCCTCGATTCCGATCGCCGTGCTTTCGATTACGATCTTCCGTGCGTTTGGCCGCGCGACGATTCTCGAGAACAACATCGTCCAGACCACCGGCAGCGCGGGGGAGTCCATCGCGGCCGGCGTGGCGTTCACGCTGCCGGCGTTGTTGCTGATGGGCTACGACCTCGAGCCTGGCAAAGTGCTGCTCGTGGCGTTGCTCGGCGGACTTGTCGGCGTGCTGATGATGATTCCGCTGCGCCACGGACTGATCGTCAAGGAGCACGGCAAGCTGACGTATCCCGAAGGCACCGCGTGCGCCGAAGTGCTGGTCGTCGGCGAGCAGGGCGGAATGAACGCGCGCACCGTGTTCTCCGGCTTTGCCATCGGCGCGGGCTACAAACTGCTGTCCGCTGGACTGCACTTGTGGAAGGAAGTCCCCGAGCGCGCGCTGCGTTTCTTTCGGGGAGCGAGCGTCGGTGGCGAGATCTCTCCGGAGCTGTTGGGCGTCGGGTACATCATCGGCCCGCGCGTGAGCGCGACGATGCTCGGCGGCGGCGTGCTGGGCTACCTGGTGATCATGCCGATGATCATGTTGTTCGGCGGTTCGCTGCACGCGCCGCTGTACCCGGCGCATGACCTGATCGCGAACATGGATCCCGGCGATCTGCGCAAGAACTACGTGCTCTACATTGGTGCGGGCGCCGTCGCGACCGGCGGGTTGATCTCGCTCGCAAGGGCGTTTCCGACGATCGTCAGTGCGTTTGCCTCGGGCTTCAGGACGTTCCGCGCGAGCACCGGGACGAAGACCGCCGGCGCGGCGAGCGAGGTTCCACGCACGTCGAGGGATCTCTCCATGCGCGTCGTGCTCTTCGGCTCGCTCGCGCTCGTCGCCGCGATCTGGATGGCGCCGCCGTTGCAGATCAACCTCGCGTCGGCGGCATTGATCGTGCTGTTCGGGTTCTTCTTCGTGACGGTGTCGTCGCGAATCACCGGCGAGATCGGCAGTTCGTCCAATCCGATCTCGGGCATGACCGTGGCGACGCTGCTGATCACGTGCCTCTTGTTTCTCGCCGTCGGCTGGACCGGCGTCGGCTATCGCGCGATGGCGCTGATCACCGCCGCGATCGTGTGCGTCGCGGCATCGAATGGCGGCACGACGTCGCAGGATCTCAAGACAGGCTATCTCGTTGGCGCGACGCCGCGGCACCAACAAGTCGCGCTGCTCGTGGGCGTGGTGACCAGCGCGTTGGTCATCGGGTTCACGCTCATCTTGCTCAATCGCGCGTACACGACGGTGATCCCCGAGGAGTATCCCGGCAGCGCCGTGCCGATCGTGACCGCGGAACACACGACGGGTCCGGACGGAGTTTCGTACCGCGTGGGCTACATGCGCGAAACGGGTCGGTCGATTCCGCCCGGTCGCTACCTCGTGGACGAAAGCGCCCACGTTCACTTCGTCGTCGACCCCGGGATCGGCGGGCGCTACTCGACGGTTCGGCCGCGTGCGGACGAACGCACCGACGAGACGCGGACACTCGAAGACGGGCGGTCGTTCCACATCGGGATCGTTCGCCGCGCCGGACCGAATCTCCCAGCCGGACGCTATCTCGTCGATGACCAGCGACAGATTCACTTCCGCCTCGATGGCGCGCGGACGATCCCCGTCGAGGGTCGCCATGTCACCAAGCTCACCGCGCCGAAGGCGCAGCTTTTCTCGTTGATCATCGATGGCATTCTCACGCGTCGGCTGCCATGGGGCCTGGTCCTGATCGGCGTGATGATCGCGTTGATGATGGAACTCTGCGGAGTTGCCTCACTGCCATTCGCCGTCGGGCTGTACCTGCCACTTGCAACGAGTGTTCCGATCGCCGCCGGCGGCGCGATGCGGTGGCTCGTCGACAGCCGACGACGCAAACGACGCGAACGCGAGCAAGCGAAGAACGCTCCGAACGACGACGAGTCGTCGCCGGGGACGCTGTTGGCGTCGGGCTACATCGCGGGAGGTGCGATCGCGGGGCTCGTCACGGCGGCACTGGCCGGCGCGGGCATCGACGAGCGATTCGACTTGTCGCGGCGGTTTGGGTTCGTGGCGCGTCTCGCGGCAAACGACGTGTGGGCGCTTTCGGCATTTGCAGTCATTGCGTTCGTTCTCTTCCGGGTCGGCGCGCGACCCGAGGCCCGAAAGGACACGTAGCCATGCGTCGATCGTTGCTCGGAGTCCTCGTGCTCGGCGCGATGCTGTGCGCGACTGCGCGGGTGGACGCCATCGAGATCGCGCGCCGCACGCGGTTCGGTTACATCGTAGTCGACAACGACGGATCGACTGCATACCGGGGGCGAGCGCCGAACGGGTTCGGGCTGATGGCGCTCGCGGCTGAAGTGACACGAGCGATCGGTCGTGCGCCGGGACCTGCGCAGAGTCGATATCTCGCGATCATTCAACAGGGAGTCGACAGCACGACCCGCGCTTCGTACTGGGGCATGCGAAACTTCGTGCGTGGCATCGGTCTGCGCGGATTCGGCGGCGGCGAGACGTTCGATTACAACCCACTCGCGCGAACGGCCTTCTCGCTCAACGGCATCGTGTTCCTGAACGCACTGAGCATGTTTGCGGGACTTCAGCGGGAGTTCACGCGCGACTGGGTATGTCCGCAAGAGTTCGGGCATCGGTTTGGCACCACGCCGCGCATCACGCCGGTGCCGTTGCACCCCGACGCGGACGCCGGCGGCTACGTCGAGGCCGGGTCACCGACAGACGCGGGTGATGACAGCGGCGATGGCGGCGATGATGGTGGCGGCGTCGACGCAGCGGTCGATGTCGGCAGTGCGGATGCTTCGAGCGATGCGCCAGCAGTCGATGCGACGACGCCCGACGCGGGACCGATCGGTCCGCAGGCTGCGGACATCCTGCTTGGCCGGCAGCGCGCGCATTGGAGCTACTTCGTGCAGAGCGGCGGATCGCCGATGGAAGGAAACAACTGGGTCGAGATCGGCCCCGGCGTGTTTCGCGCCGACCCGCCCACGCGCCGATTCTCGCCCGTGGATCTGTATTTCATGGGTCTATTGCCCGCCTCCGCCGTGCCGCCGTTTTTCGTCATCGTGAATCCCGACGTGATGGGTCAGCTCGATCTTGGTGGCAACGTCATCAATCGCGAGAGCACGCCGGAGATCGGCGGACGCACGTCGATCGTCATCCGCGGGCGGCGACTGACGTACACGATCGACGACATCCTTGCAGCGAACGGCGTGCGCGACCCGGCGTACCGGGATCCCGACGCCGGCGCGGTGGACGCGGGCGCCGACGAAGGCCCGGACATGCAGGTGATCTGGATCATGCTGACGACGTCCGACCGCGTGACGGACATTCTTGCCGATCAATTCGACACGGCCATCCAGCTCTGCACGACAGGGTATCAAAACGCATCAGGCGATCGGTCCCACCTCATTCCGACCGTGTATGAACCCGGCGGCGATGGCGGGATCGACGCCGGTGTCGACGCCGCGGGCGACGACAGCGGATCGCAGCTGTCGGATGGCAATGGCGACGCGGGCGGAGACAACGGCGTGCGAACAACGCGCGGGGGGTGCGGCTGCGTAGCGGGCAGCACGGGTGGTCGAGCCTGGCCAACGTTGCTGCTACTTGCTTGCATTGCATCCGCGACGTCGAGGCGCCGAGCGCGCAGCCGGGCTCGCGCGCGCCGGGTCGGACCGGAGTCGCGCGAGGCGTTGGATCGCCGCGATCTCGCAGTGTAGGATTGGGCAATGGTCCAGATCGAGCCACAAGAAGTTCGCGCGATTCGTCGCGTGGAATACGAGAAGATGGCGGAACTCGGGCTATTTGCCGACGAACGGATCGAGCTACTCTACGGCGCAATCGTTCGCATGAGCCCCATCGGCCCGCCACACGACTCGACGGTGCAGAAGCTGACCCGTCTGCTTCTCCGGGCGCTGGACCCACGCGCGGCCGTTCGAATCCAGGGGTCGTTCGCAGCCTCCGACCGGTCTGAACCGCAACCAGACGTTGCGATTGTTCCCCCCGGTGAGTACGCCGACGCACACCCGACGCGAGCGTGGCTCATCATCGAAGTGGCCGACTCGTCGCGTGCGAAGGATCGAGGACTCAAGGCGCGGCTGTATGCCGAATCCGGCGTTCCCGAGTACTGGGTGGTCGACCTCGTGGCGGGACTGATCGAAGTGCATACGGACATCGTGGCCGGCGAGTATTCGCGCGTCGCCCCATTTCGCAAAGGCGAGCAGATCGCGTTGCTGCAGTTTCCGGACACGGTCATTCAGGTGAGCGACGTGTTGCGATAGCCCGCGCCACGGCGGCACGGCGAGCGCTCAGCCCGTGAAGATGAACGTCGGGCGGCACACGCCGGTAGAGCAGTAGTTGAAGAGCGCGCACGGCCGGCCACACCCGCCGCAATGGCGCTCGTCTGTCAACGTGTTGACGCAGGCACCGCTGCACTCAGTGTAGCCGCGCGAGCACACGCACGAGCCGGAATTGCACGTGGCGAGTGTCGCACACGCTCGTCCGCACACGCCGCAGTGCGCACTGTTCGTCTGCAGATTCACGCAGGCACCTGCGCACGAGCTGTAGCCCGTCGCGCACGCGCACACGCTCGACCGGCACACTTGGTTCAGCGCACACGTTTGCGCACACATCCCACAGTTCATTGCGTCGAGTGACGTGTCGACGCAGGCCGCCCCGCACATGCGCCGGGGCGCCGGAGTGCACGCCGCAGCGCACGTACCGGCGGCGCAAATCTGCGGCGAGGGACACCTCGTGCCGCACGCGCCGCAGTTGGTGGTGTCGGTCATGAAATTCACGCAGCGCCCGAGGCACGCGCTCAGGCCCGTCGGGCATGCGCACGTTCGCTCGCTGCAAATCTGACCGGAGGCACAGGCGTTCATGCACGAACCGCAATTGGCCGTGTTGCTCCTGATGTCGATCTCGCAGCCGTTGCTGGAATTCCCGTCGCAGTTGTTGAAGCCCGCCGTGCACTCGATGTCGCACATTCCGTTCACACAGAGAGCCTCGCTGTTCGATCGCATCGGACAGCGCACGCCGCAGCCGCCGCAGTTGTTCGGGTCCGCGGCGGTGTTCACTTCGCAGCCGTTCGCGCCCATGCGGTCGCAATCGGCCGTGCTCGCAGGGCACATCCCAACGGCGTCCACGGACGAATCGTCCATCGCGTCGAGCGAGACATCGAGACTTGCGGCGTCGTCCACCTCGATCACTCCCGGGAGGGAGCACGCCGGCGCGAGGGCGACAAACAACCACACCCATCGTCCAAGTGCGACGCGCATCTAGAGCCTCCCGCCAATTCCAAACGTCATCCCGCCGGGCACGGGGGCTATTTCGAGTGTCGCGCGCGGCGGGGTGTCCGCCCGCCCACCACCTGACGTTGCAAGCCCGATCACGATCCACGCAAGACCGCCTGCGATGACAGCCGCACCCGCAGGAACGAACACGTTCGTCAGGGTGTTCATCGTGTACGCGCCCATCGCGCGCGTTTGATCCTCCGTCGATGGGCACACGATACGATTGGGTTCGATTCGACAGCTCCCGATCGCCCCCTGCCTCGCACCGAAAAACGCAATTCCTGCCGCCAGCACCGCGACGCCGACACCCGCAACCACGATTCCGCCGACCGGAACTCCGGCTCGCGGCCGTGGTCGCGATTCACCCGGTGGAATGCCACCCGTGGAAGCGCCTGGCGGAGCACCCGGCTGCAACTCGACGCTGACGTCCTGACTCGCGCCCGGCGCCAACGTGACGTCGCGATGAAATGCAGGTTGCGCTGTCGCGATCGCGTCGACCGATACCGTTCCCGCGCTGACGACGTACGGACCATTGTACGAAGCCGCAGGGAGCGTCGTGCCGCCGACCCGGACGACGAGCCCCGCCGGCGTCGGCGTCGGGATGCGCACCGTCAGCACGGCGATGCGACCGCGGAACGAATCGACGATTCCCCGGCACGTCGAAAGGATCGCGTCGCGATTGTTCAGCGTCGTGTCGCGCTCGGCCTCGCGCACGCACAGTTCGGCGCCGCCGTATGCTTCGCCGGCGTGGCCCATCGCCTGGTGCTCTTCGGCGATGAACATGCGCAGGGACGGACTCATCTGGATTCGGCCGCCGCGCTCGGCGAGTTCGAGCGCCTGCGAGTGATTCCCCGACGTCCGCGCCTGTTGCGCCTGCTCCAGAAACACTCGGCGCGCCGCGATGTTCCCGTCGGTCTGCGCGAGCGCCACACCCGCACAGCTGAGCAACGCGGAGAGAACGGCAAGAAACACGGTCGGTCGATTTTGCATCGATCAGGTTCCTCGAGCGGAAGGTAAAGTCCGGCTGACCTCTCGTCGCACACGCGGCGGCCGATGGGCGAGGAAATCCCGACGGGCGCGTTCTGTCAAATCGGTCTCGGGTGTCCGTGGGCACGCGGTCGAGACGTCGTCCGTGCATTCACGGGTGCGCACCAGCGCAGGCGCACGGGAGGGCCTCACGAACCTGACGGTTGACCTGCTCGAGTTGCTCACGCACGCGCTGCGCGGTCTCAGTGTTTCCCGCGCGCTCGCCACAACCGCGCGATGCGCGCGCCCACCCGCCAGTGCGCCTCGCTCAGCCCGGTCCCGCGATGCAACAGCCCGTGATGCAGTACGAGCCGAACGGACACGCGGGCTCGCCGGGCAGTCCGCACACTTGCACGCCCGGTGCGCAACGCCCGGTCGTGCCGCCATCGGGCACTACGATGTCTGGCCGTGCACCGTCGGGAAGTGGCGCGACGTCCGGGAATCCTGCGTCGCTCGGACGGCACAACACTGGATCGGGCAGCGGCCGGCCGATGCAGATCTCGCACGGCTCGCAACTGTTCAGACAGCTCGGCACCGGCGTACACACGTGGCATAGTGCCGGATTCGTGACGTCGCGAATCGTGCAGGTTCCGTTGCCCGCGTCGTCGCGCGACCCGAGCCACACGTAGCCCGGCCCGCCGCCCGGGCCGCGCCCGGCAAGTCCCGGGAACGTGCAACAGCCGAAGCAGTCGCAACCGTTGGGCGTGAGCGGACCGCAGTAGTCGAGGCATCGCCGCGATTGCGGAACCGGGCAGTCGCGGCCACCGACCATCCGCATGTCGTACGCGCAGCGCATGCCCTCCGGCGGATAGTTCGGCGCCACGGCGAGCGGGTCGCATCGATGCGACCACTGACAATCGTCGTTGCCGGGGCCGTTGCCGAAATCAAAGTAGCAATCGGACTGGCACGGACCACCCGTCTCGCCGCCGACGCCCGCGAGCAGCACGGGGCCTTCGGTGTTGTCGCACGGACCCAGGCACTCGGGATCGCGGTCATCGATGCGGCCGTCTCCGTCGTTGTCCACGCAGTCGCCACACTGGAGCAAATGGTTGTCGCACGTGATCTCGAAGCACGTGCGCATCCCGCCGTCCTCGGTCACGACGACCCCGCCCTCGCGTACGACGATCCGTCCGTCCGCCGTCGGTGCGTCGATGCCCTGGAAATCGTCCACGAACGCGACGTCGAGGTCTCCGCCATCAGAAGCCGCGCCGTCCCCGGTGCCGGTCCCGTCGCCCGCCCCGTCCCCAGCGCCGTCCCCGTTCTGGTTGTTATTCCCCGCGCACGCGGCCAGACCGGCGAGCGCGCAGAGCATGACGATGGAGTGTCGAACGCGAGCGGTGAACAAGGTCGTAGAGGAATTCATGGCGGGTAGCTTTCATTTCTATCACGGAAGTCCTCCGGCGGGAAACACTCGACAGGCTCGCCACACGCCGGGCCGGTTCGACGAACTCGAGCGCACGCGCGATTCACGAGACTTCGACGCCGAGAACGATGGAACCGCTCGCAACCACGGGCTTTGTCCACAGTTCCACATCGAAGCGCCACAGGCCGCCGAGGATGCGGGTGATCCAGACCTCGCATGTGAGCCGTTCCCCGGGCGTCACCACACGTATGAACTTCAGGTCCGCGGACGCAAGCATCGCAGCGCGTCGTCCGCCGGGCGCATCGGACCGCGGGCTGGCTGCCAACGAGAACACGTCGTCCGCGTCCCTGTTCGACGCGACGAGGGATGCTCGGAACCACTCGATTCCCGCAAGCACTCCCGCGGATTGCGCGGCGAACTCGATCAGCTTCGAACCGGGCACCACGGGTCGACCCGGAAAGTGGGCGGCGAAAATTGGGTCGTCGGGCAAGAATGTGACCTCCGTTCGAAGTCCGCGTGCGGAGCCGTCGGCGTAGCCAATCACTCGATCGACGTGACGAAACGCCTCGCCGATGGGGAGCAGGCGAGCGAGCGACTCGCGCTCGAGCGAGAGCGGCCGGTACGTCCTTGGGCGGGCGCTCATGGCGGTCGTCCCTCACGCATGGCGCTGCGCTCGCGCACGCGTTCCACAGAGCACGACGGCGACGCTCCCCGCGGAGGCGTCCGACCCGACGACAACCACATTTCGAATCGCAACCTCGGGCGCTCCGTCCCGGCGTGCGTTGATTTCGCTCGCACCGAACAGAGGGTGTGCGCGGCCTGTGCGGATCGCCTCGACCGCCGCGATCAGCGTCGCGCCGTCATTCGCTTCGGAGCAACCCACCAGCGGAACCGGATTCGACCACGAAGTGTCTACGAGTCGGGCCCCCAGGACGGCCGACATGGCTGCAGTCTCGCGCGCTGCTTCCGACGCGCATCCCGCAGAACCATAAACCGCGTCCACTTCGTTCGCAGGGAGACTCGCGCGCTGAAGCGCCTCGCGAGCGGCGGCCTCGAGTCCGTCGGGTCCACTCGCTGCGACACCGGCGACACGTGCGATTGCCACCGACTCGCGCGTCGCACCTGCGCCGAGCATCACTGCGCACGCGACTTCGCCCGGGAAGGAATCGACGACGTCCGCGCCGTAGACGGCAAATGCAGACGTCGCTCGACACGGCCCGCGGAATGCGAGCAGCTCGAGAGTCTCTTCGTCGAGCGCCGCGACCGCGCCAACCAGCATTCCGTCCATTCCGGGATCCGAGCGGAACATCGAATGCGCGAGCAGCAACCCTCCCAATGTGCCGCCGTTCCCGACAGCAAGCACGGAGCCGGGCCCCTTCAGCGACAATGCACGGGAGACCGCTCCGGCCGCGGCGTTGACAACGATCCGCGAGAACGCATGGACCGACAGCCGCGGATAGCCGCGCTCGCGAACGCTCTGCCAATACTCCGCCGTGCTGTCTGGAGACGGACGCGTGCTCGCGCTGATCAGTCCGATGCGCTCGCGCGATCGACCGCGATCGCCGATCCGCGCGTCTTTCATGGCAGTTGCGACGGCTGCGGTCAGAAGGCGCGCGGACAGGTCGAGACCGCGCGGGTCGACCCCACGCAGGACGACGTCGAGGGCACGCGCGTCGACTCTTGCGACAGCGGCCGGCTGCGGCAACGCACGCGCAGATACGCGCTCGAGGGGTACGCACAGGGCGCGTCCGGCGCGGAGCACTCCATCGAAGTCCTGCGTTCCGTGCGCGGCGACGAAGCCAGTTCCGAGAATCCACACGTCAGGCTCGGCCACGATGTCGGCGACTGCGTGGTCGGGCATCGGAGCCGGTCGACCGAGCACCAACACGGCGTTCGAACCCCCGAATGCCGAATTGATCTTGATCGCGGTTGCAAATGCATGAGCGCGCGGGCGATCGGCCGCAACGGGATCGGGCGGCGATGGCTTGCGTGGCACTGTGAAGTGCAGCGTCGGAGGGACCGTCTGAGTCTCCAGCCCAACGAGCGTTGCGAGCAGTTCGAGGACTCCCGCTGCGCCCTGCGCATGTCCGAAGTAGCTCTTCGTCGAACTCACCGGCGTGACGTCCGCGTGCTTTCCAAGTGCGCGGGAAATTGCGCGCCACTCGGCCAGGTCATTGGCGGCCGTTCCAGTGCCGTGGGCGTTGACGTACCCGACGTCCGTCGCCTGGATTCGCGCGGATCGGAGTGCGCGCTCGATCGCCCGTGCGAGTCCGATGCCGCTCGGATCGGGAGACATCGGGTGATGGGCGTCCTGGGAGAGTCCATGGCCGAGGAGCAACGCGTGCGCTTGAATGCCCCGCGAGCGAGCGTGGGAGTTCCGCTCGAGCACGACAAACCCCGCACCCTCGCCGACGTTCATGCCCGCGGGCGCGCTGAACGGAGCGCACGGAGAGCGGCTCATCGCGTCCATGGCGTAGAAGCCTGCGAAGATCTCTTGCACGAGCACGTCGGCGCCGCCGGCCAGCGCGACATCGGCATGGCCCGCCCCGATCAAGTCACACGCATGTGCGATCGCGTGTGCCGACGATGCGCACGCCGTCGACACGGTCCACCGGGACCCGGTGATCCCGAGCGCGTCGGCGACGTGTGCGGTCACGGCGGCGTGTTCTCCGCGGCGAGTGAGTGCGTCGCGGCGCGCGAGGTCGGCTGGATCGCATCGATCGGACGCCGACAGGCTGCCGAGCCCCGCGGCGAGTGTTCCGAGTACGATCGAGATTCGAGCTGGCGGCAATTCGCCAAGTCGCGCGTCGTTCCATGCCTCGCGTGCGGCAATCTCTGCAACGAGCGCCACGGGGTCCGGGCCGTGCTCGGGCGCGCCCGGGCGGAGCATGTCGTCCCATCGCGGGTCTTGAAGGGTTGCGGCCACGCAGGCTCCGTATGCGTCGGAGGAGAAGCGCCGCTGCGGCCGAATCGCGCAACGTCCGTCGAGGACGGCCGAGCGGAATTCCGCGAACGTCGTACCGATGGGCGAGAGGACACCGCAGCCGGTGATGACGATCGTGTCGTCCGTTGTCGCCGCTTCGCTCATCGCGTCGTGGAGTCACCCGGAGGGTCCGATCGCGCAGCCTGTCCCCGACGCAAGGCGGCCATCACGTCCGACGAATCGCGAATGTCGACTTCGGCGAGCGCGCCAATCGTCCGACAGACTCTCACGTTGAGTTTCTCATAGTCGATCGTCCCCACGGGCGTCGGCTCGCCGCCACCACGAGAGTCACTCTCGTACCGCCTGTACAGCAGATTGACCGGGTGACCCACTTGCTCCCGATTCTCCAGCCAAAGTTGGAGCACCTTCAACGCCGTGCGCCGGTCGCCGTCGGGGTCCGCCGACGACGCAATCGCACGTTGCGCATAGTGAAAGAACCCGTTGGCGTGCCGCGCCTCGTCGCTCGCAATCATTCGCGCGATCCATGCCAGTGTCGGCTCGAGGCTGTTTCTAGACAAATGCACGTACCAGGCGGTGGCGACCATCTCCGAGATTACGTTGGTGACGAGTGTGCCAGTCCGCGACTTCATGAACGGCGCAGTGACTCGCCCCTTGGCAATGAACGACGACGGCTCGCGGTGCCCGGCGCGCTGCAGCCAGCGAAGCAGAACGTGCGGGTGTCGCGTCTCTTCGAAGAACCACACGCTGAGCCACTGCGAAAAGTCCACGTCGTCCCCGAACTCGTGCATGAACTTGCGCGTGGCGCTGAACGTCGTCAGCTCTGAGAACGTGATCCGTTGCACGAATCCGACGAGGTCGGGCGTTGCGCGAGCGGCGTCGAAACTGTCCCAGGGCACGTCCGAAAGACGCCAGCGCGAGCGATCGGCATCTTCGGCCAGGCGGTAGTACTCGCTGGCCTCGAGAACGTCGTCGTCGGCGCGCCCTACTTCGTCGTCGCCGCGCAACGCCACGGCGTCGACCTCAGAATCCCCCGCCCATCGAGGCGGTGCTCGTCGCGGAGTGCGTTCGGTGTTCGATCGGGCCGGCGGGTCGCGAGTGACGTCGCATTCGAGCAACGCTACCATGCCGCCCGCGACCTCACCAAGCGTCACGACACGCTGCGATCATCGCCGCTGGCTGGTATCGTCGGAACACCGTGAGACGATTCGAGGGACGATCGGTGGTGGTCACAGGGGGCTCGCGCGGTCTCGGACGCTCGATGTGTGAGGGCTTTGCGCGTGAGGGAGCGTTCGTGTTCGTCGGCTTTCGCGTGCACGAGACGGAGGCCGCGGAACTCGTGCGAGCGATCGACGGCGCGGGCGGCCGAGCGGAGGCGGTGCGCGTCGACGTGCGGGAATCGTCCTCGGTGCACGATGCGTTCGCGCACATTCAGTCCAAGGCCGGCGTGCCCGACGTGCTCGTCAACAACGCTGGCGTCAATGCCGATGCGCCGTTCGTCATGCTGAATGAGGACGACTGGCGCCTCGTGCTCGAAACGAACCTCGACGGCACGATGCGGTGTTGTCGCGAAGTGGTGCGCGGAATGATGGCGCGAAAGTCTGGTGCGATCGTCAACGTCGTATCGGTGACGGGCGCGGTGGGAGTGGAAGGGCAGGCGAGCTATGCCGCGGCCAAAGCCGGGATCGTGGGATTGACCCGAACGCTCGCACGCGAAGTCGCGCGCCACGGCGTTCGCGTCAATGCGCTCGCGCCCGGGATGATCGACGCGGGGATGACGCTGCGGATGCCGCGAAAACGGATGGAGGAACTCGTGCGTGCGACGCCCATGGCGCGGCTCGGGACGGCGGACGAGGTCGCCGCTGCGGTCCGATTTCTCGCGTCGAGTGAAGCGTCGTTCATCACAGGGCAGACGCTTTTCGTCGACGGCGGGCTCACGGCATGACGGCAATCGTGACCGTTCCCGTGGTGTTGCTGCGGGCGAAGGTCGCAATGGCTTCGGGCACGGGATTGGCGGGGTTGTCGTCCGAGCTGGAGAGCGGATCGACGTGGGTCATCCCGGGAACGACGATTGCGCGGAATCCGGCGTCCGCGGTTCGGAGCGCGCCGGCGTTGGGACGTCCCGGTCCGACCGACAGAGTGAGACGCGCGCGGACGGCGTCGAACGTGGCGACCGTTCGGATGATTCCGTTTCCCGCGCCGATCGCAAGCACCGGTGCGTCGATTTCGCCCGCGTGCATCGCACGAATGCCCTCTCGGAACTGCCACGCGGTCGACGCGAGGCGAAGATCGCCAAGCGCGGAAACGTCGAGCGCGAGCCGCGTCGGAAAGTACCACTCGATGAAATTCGTTGGCGTGGCCGCAAACGAATTTGCGGCGTCGATCACCGGTGTGAACTCCCGCGGCACCGTCATCGTCGCATCGGTCCAGCGGTACGTGACCGTGGGGTCCGACGGGACCGCGATCATGCTCCCCATCCCGAGCAAGCCCGGACGAAGTGTGGTCGGGCCGACGGGCCGCCCCATGGACATCGCGGCGATCGAGATCGCGCTCGACGCGTCGTCGAATCCGAATCCGAATGCCGCAGCGTTGGTCATCGGCGGCAACTGCACGCCGCCCAGAAGCACGCCGAACGTTTGATCGCGGAACGGGTCCATCACCACGGCATCGGGAGCGAGCGCCGCGCGGCGGGCGACGATTTCCGCGATCGCGAACGCTCGAGGGCCGAGGGTCGGAATTTCGACGTAGTAGGGTCCCGCGGAGCGGATGGTGGCCAGTCCCGGCGATCCGAACGGCGCCCCGCCCGTTCCGTCCGTCAGATACTGGGCCTCGGTCGTATTCGAAGCGTTGGCCATGCCGTCGATCAGCACGAGGCCCGCGAGGCCCGCGGCGCCCGGGACTGTGTCGAAGTCCCACGCCGCAAACGCTTCGACGAGCGTACCGCCGAGCGAGTGCCCCGCGAGCACGACGTGATCTCGCCCGTTCGGAACGAGCGCAAGAACGGCGCGCACATCGCCGAGGGTCACCGCGAGTCCCCACTCGGACATGAAGCCGAGCGTCCGGTCCCGCGATGAGCGGAAGCCGCGGAACGTCTCGCCGTTGAGTGTCACGTTCCGGTCGAGATAATAGCCGCGTGCAACTTCGGGATCGCGCAGCACGTCGGCGGCGTCCATGCCGCGCAAGTCTTCCAGCAGGTTTGCGCGCCGGTCGATTGCCCAGACCTCGAGAGGCTCCATCGCCGCGATCGATCGACGCACGATCGAGCGTGCGAGCGAATCGAATGGACCGGCTCCCGAGAGAAATCCCGGGAGACAGACGACGACGCCGCGGACCGGAGTCACCGGCACGGTATCCCGGCGATAGCGAATGACCTGCACGCGATTGTTCTCGGGAGACGTCGAAGCCATCGACGTGGGGTTGGCGGCCGCGGTTGCGCCTGCGATCGAAAACACCTCGCGGCGGATTCCAGGCTCCGTGATGCGAGAGTGCGGCGGAGGTGTGAACGTGACCATGCGCGCCCCGGTGTCTGCCGTCCCGTCGAGCGCGCTGCCCCCATCGATATTCGCTGCAGCGTCGCCGGCGTCTACGACGCTGGGCGCGCCGCACGCTGCGGTGATCGACACGGCCAGAACGGAAGCCATCATCGACCGTGTGCGTTGCCCAGTCATGGGCAGGCCGTTCCTTCGAGACACACGGGGCGAGTCCCGCCACTCGGACTCGGGCAGCACGCGCCCACGACGCATCCCGCGCACGGACACGCGCTGCAGGCCGTCTCAATGACGAAAGTGCGACACGCCGCCGCAACGCACACCTGGTCGGATCGACACTCGTTTCCGCAGGCACCGCAGTTCCACGCGCTGACCCTTGTGTCGACACAGCTCACGGCAGCGCCAAACGCGCTTCCGCACGTTCGCAGGCCGCCCGTGAGACACATGAACGTCGACTGACACATCCCGCGAAGGCACGCTTGCAATGAGGCGCAGCGGACGCCGACGCGCCCGCAATTTGCCCCGTCGCTCGAGAGGTCGACGCACGCCGGCGCTCCCGTTGACCCTCCCGCCGGCGTGAAACCGGGCCGACAAACGCAACGTCCCAGCACGCAAGCTTCGCGATTGCCGCAGATCACGCCGACGGCGCCGCAGTTGCGAGGGTCCTCCTGAACGGCAATGCACCTCCCTGCCGACGGCAACGTTCCCGGAGGGCAGCTGCATGTGCCGCTGCTGCACGACTGAGGGGCTGGACACGTGCGCCCGCACGCCCCGCAGTTGCGCGGGTCCGAAACGACGTCAACGCACAGCCCGTTGCAGACGACGCTCGGCGCAACGCAACCGACGTCGGTCGTGGCGACGTCGAGCGCGACGCCATCGTCGGGATCCGCCGGAGAATCCGACGGCGTGTCGGCTGCGGCGGCGTCGACGAGGACCGTGTCGGTTGCGGCCTCGAGCGGTCGGTCGACTGCAACGTCAAGCGCCGCGTTCGTCCCGTCCGCAGTGCCGTCGGACAGGCCAGCGCCATCGCCGCGCGCGGTACCGTCGACCAATCGCCAGTACCCGGCGCGGTCGTACGCGACGCATGCCACGACGCTCGCGAGCACGAGTAGCCACTGGGCACGCAGCACGATGGCCAGAGGCTAGCACGGCTCGTGCGCCGCTCAGCGACGTCGACGCAGGCGAGCGACGGTCGGCGTCGCGGCCCGTGCCGCCGCGATCGCGTCGAGCACTCCCTTGCCGCTCGCGTGGCAGATCGCGATCGCCAGTGCGTCCGTGGCGTCGAATCCGGGCATTTCCGACAACCCCAGCATCGCGCGGATCATCGCCGAGACCTGCGCTTTCTCCGCCTTGCCCGATCCGCTGACGGCACGCTTCACGACGGCGGGAGAATACTCCGCGACGGAGAGTCCAGCCCGCGCCGCGACGAGCATGGCGACGCCGCGGGCGTGTCCCAGCGTCAGCGCCGCGTGTACGTCTCGATGGAAGAACACCGACTCGATCGCGACGGCGGTCACGGGATGGGCGCGGAGAACTTCTTCGAGCCCGGTCGCGACAGCCGTGAGGCGCTCGGGCAGTTCGGCCTTGGCCGGAGCGCGGATGACACCGTGCGCGACGTGCACGAAGCGATTCCCGCGGCGCTCGACGATGCCGTAGCCACAGCGGTGCGTGCCGGGGTCGATGCCGAGGATCATCCGGCAGGCGCACTCCTGCCGCTTGCGGGGCAGCGCGGGAGTCGGCCGAAGTCTCCGAGTTGCGGCAACTCGGCGCGACGGGAGCTAGCGTCGATCGCGAATCGAACCGGCGCGCAGGACCGTGAGGCGTGCGAGCAAGAACGACGCGAGCGCCGGAAGCGCGGCGATGGGGGCGAGTGTGACGAGCATGACGTACCTTCCGTGTCCATCATCGGCACCCACATGCACCTACGTCAAACAATCGGCACGATCGGGACGATCCGTACGCGCTGGTCGTAGAGCGCACCGCCCTCGCCCATGTCGGTCACCGCGGCGCGAGTGATCGCGTTCGTGCAGTGCCCGGCGCTCAAGTGTCCACCCTTTGGCGCGAGCGCGACGTCGCGCCGTTGCTCCGAATCGTGCCGAACGCGGACCGTCAGCGTGCCGAGCGCAGACTCGAGCGTCGCGACGGCGCCATCGGCGATTCCGGGAACCGCCTCGGGATGCACGGTGACCGGCAGCGGACCGGCGAGAGGTTTGGACCACTGCGACGACTGAGCCTTGTCGGTCGAAAGCGCCATGAGCGTCATCGGGAACCGCGAGTCGCCGGCGGCCTCGGGCGCGGGCGCGTCGTGAACCAGCTGTACGCGCCCGGACGGCGTCGAGAACTGACGATCCGCGAACAGGACCTTCGGTGCGAACGGGTTGCGCAGCGGACCGCGCTCGATGGCGTCGAGTGTCACGCCGGCCGGAACGAGTTTCGTCGCGACCATCCGCTGCTGCCACGCGCGGGCGTCCCCGGCGACCACGTCGGCGAGCCCGACACGCTCCGCGAGCCCCTGCACGATTTCGAGATCCGACCGCACGCCTACGGGCGGGGGAACGACCGGCCTTGCGACGCCGATCCAGTGGTGTCCGTACGCGCCGACGAGATCGTCCGCCTCGAGCAGCGTGTTGGTTGGCAGGACCAGGTGCGCACATCGCGCGGTGTCCGTCATGAACGAATCCACGACGACGACGAATTCGCGAGAGCGCAACGCTTCCTGCGTCACGTTCGAGTCGGGCAACATCGCGACCGGATTGCCCGCCGTAATCCACACCGCACGAATGGGCGGATCTTTCGCCGCAAGCACGTCGCGACCGAACATCGGCTCGCACACGGTGCGCGGAGCGGAATCGGGCCGATTCTGCCAGCTCGTGTCGAACGGCGCGCGCCGCTTGAAATAGAACGACACGCCGCCGCCCGAGATCCCGAGGTTGCCGCTGATCGCACCGAGGGCGTCGAGCGCACGAACGATCGCCGCGCCGTTGTGGCGACGACCCATGCCCCACCCGACGAGGATCGCGGTGGGCTTGCCCGGCCCGAACCGCCGCGCAAGTTCGAGCGCGCCGGCCGGCGTCACCTCGCAGTCGTCGCACCACGCTTGGACCGACCTTGTGAACGCCAGCGCCCGGAACGCATCGAGGTGATCGCAGTACGTCGACGCGTTCGAATCGACCCAGCCTTCGCGGAACAGGATCTGTGCGACGGCCATCGCGAGGGCGAAATCGCTGGCCGGTCGCGGCTGCAGAACCGTGTCGCACATGGACGCGGTGCGATGGTGGACAGGATCGATGAGCGTGAGGTGCGTGCCGTTCGCACGCGCTTGTCGCAACACGGGGATCGTGTGCGGCGAGGAAACGTACACATTCTTGCCCCACAGAACGATGTTCTTGGCGTTCAGCAGGTCGAACAGGTCGTTGCTGTCCTCGAGCCCGAAATCGGCCGCCTGCGCGGCATCGCCGGCGCCCGAACAGATGTCCCCGCGCTTGATGGTCGTGGGCCCGAAGTGATCGAAGAACCGATCGACGACGCCGAGCATCAACCCGAGCGACCCGCCGCTGCGGTAGTGAAAGATCGCCTCGGCGCCCGACTCGCGCCGGATCGTCGTGAGTCTTTCGGCCGCGAGATCGAGGGCGGCGTCCCAGGGGATCGCGCGAAACGTGTCGCCGTCGCGAACGAGCGGCGACGTGAGTCGGTCCGGCGCGTATTGCCGATCGAGAAAGTGGTTCGTTCGGTAGCAAAGAAAGCCATCGGTCACGGGATGCTCGGGATCGCCCGCGAGCTTCGTGATGCGGCCGTCTTCGACGGTGGCGACGATGCTGCACGCGTCGGGGCAGTCCCGATTGCAGGTCGTGCGGTGAAGGGTCGCGGTCATCAATCGGATAGTATCGCAGCAAACGCGTCGTCCACCAATTGCCCGATCATGCGCGGCCCTCGATTCGCAGCAGTGCCGCGGCGTTCGCAAAGAACACGTTTGCCCGAAGATGTTCGCGTCCTTCGGTGGCCATGAGGATCTTCGCGATGCCGATTGCCTGGTGATAGAACGGCCAGTCGCTGCCATAGACCACGCGCGTCGGGTCGGCGCGATCGAGTATCGTTCGAACGTTCGACAGCGACTGCCCCGACATTTCCAGCCACACGTTCGGATAGCGACACGCCAGATCGAGTGCGGCGTCCATCTGCAGCGCGCCCGCGTGCCCCAGAACGAATCGTGTGCGGGGGTTTTCCGCGATGGGCTTTTCGTACAGCGCGACCTGCGTGCGCCACCGCCCGGACTCCAACTCGATGCCGACCGGGCCGCAGTGGATCAGCACCGGCAGATCGCGCTCGCCGCACTGGCGGTACAGATCCAACGCTCGGGGATGATCCGCGCGAACGAGTTGCACAGCCGGATGGACTTTCACACCGCGGGCCCCGTCGTGCGCCTGCTCGTCGAGTCGCTCGCCGACGCGATTGACCATTGGATGCACGGACCCGAACGACACGATGCCTTCCTCGCGTCGCGCGGCTTCGAGTGCATGCGCCGCGTTCCGGGAGATGTACGGCAGCTCGATGGGAAGCAGCACCGATCGCGCGATGTTCAATTCGGACATCTCGCGCAAGAGGTTCGGCACCGTGTGCGTCGCGCGCATTCCGCCCCGCGAGAGGCTGCCGACCGTGAGATCACGCGTGAGCGCCTTGAGCGCCTCCGGAGTGAAGTTCTTGTTCTGGTAGCCTTCGAAATCGATGCGACAGCACGCCGGGAGATAGTGCTCGGTGAAATGCGTCGAGCGGTACAGGTCGAGTTGCATCGGGCGCAGGTACGCGAGCGCCACGTGCGAGTGCATGTCGATGATCGGACCGATCGTTCGATCCGAAAGCACGAGTCGACCGTCGTGCACGTCGAACCACGGCAACCGGGCGAGGTCGTAGAGATTTTCGAAGACGACGGGGGCCATCGCTCACCGATACCCGCGCGACCGACGAACGGCAAGGACGTCCTCACTCCTCCCGCACTACCGCCTTCACGGTGACCGACGCCACGACGATCGCGCCGCCCACGATCACCGAGTGCGTCGGACGCTCGCCGGTTCCGATCGCGACCCACAGTGGATTGAGCACCGGCTCGACGGTCGCGAGCAGCAGTGCGTCGACCGCACGAACGCGGCGCACGCCCGCGCCGTACAAGATGTAGGCGAGCCCGATCTGGACGGTGCCAAGCGCGACGAGAATCCACCAACTTCGCACGTCGCTCGGCGCGCCTCGCGGCATCCATGCGATGCACGCGAGCACGGACAACACGTTGCCGATGGAGATCGCCACGAGCGGCGAGATCCGCGCGAGGTCGGCCGCGTCGTCACGGCCGCCTGCGAGGACCGTGCGCTGGTGCCGACGGAGAAAGAGCGGCAAGCCCGCAAAGCCGATCCCGCTGACGACCGCGACGACGTTTCCGCGCAGGCCGCTCGCGGACACCTGGTCGCGAAAGAACCAGGTCATGCCGAACAGACAACCCGCGACCGCCGCCCAGTCGAGTCGACGCATCCGCTCGCCCAGCATCGCGCCCGAGAGCAGCGCCACCCAGATGGGCGCGGTGTACTGGAGCAGGATCGCGTTCGCGGCGGTGGTCCATCGCGTCGCAACGACGAAACTGGTGACCGTGAGCGCGTACGCGGCCGCGGCGAGCCACACGTCGCGCGCTCGCAGCACTCGCGCGATGAGAGCGTGATTTCCGCGCGCGGAGACAAGCAGCGCGACGAGCATGACCGGCAGCGCGAACAGACTTCGAAACCCCGCGATCGCGAGTGGCGAAGCGTGAACGGACTTGATCCCGATGCCGGCGGCACTCCACGCGATCGCAGCGAGGAACACGAGCAGCGCCCCTTGCGCACGCTGAGAGCGTTGGGTCACGGAGGCGCGCGAGACTACGAGGCGCTCAGCGCAATGCCAAGAGCGCGGGGTCGCCCGCGACGACTCGCTCTTCTTCCATCAGCCACGTGCCGCCCGGCACTCCCCGCCAGCGCGACTGGATGACGGTCTGACGCATGTCGGGATCGGCCCCGCGGGTCCAGCTATAGCGCGTGCGTACGATGCCCGTGAGTCCCTGCACGCGCGTGCCTTCGTTCTCCATGTCGACGATCTGCACGGCGGTGCCCCAGCCTGCGTGGTGCTGGATGAACGCCACGCGCGCGCGCGGAACGACTTGTTCCTCGGCGGATGGCATCCGGCCCCAACGGAGGTCGTCGTGAAAGAACGCAATCTGCTCGTCGAGCCGACTCGCGGTGGCCGCACACGCCGTCGCAACCAAAGCCAACGCCACGCCCGCACACCAACCCTTGAAGTCCCGCATGCGCGGACGGTACGCAGCCGCGCACGATTCCCGCCAGTATTCGACAAGACCCGCTACGGCGCGTTCACACGAAACGCCTCGCGCGGCGGCACGAGCATGGGCAGCCAGCGACGCAGTGTGAGAGCGACCATGTCGTTGTGCGCGTCGGCGCCGTGCGCTTCGATCCGCTCGAGGACCCGCATCGATGGATCGGTCGACGCGGCCGACGAGCGACGAAATGACTCAGTGAATTCAGCGTAATCCCGCTCCCACATCGCGTCTTGATACACCACGATGACTCGCTGATTTGCAGGAGCCGACGCGAGCACGCGGCCGAAATCAGCATTCATGCAACAGTCGATGTCGAGCACGGTCTGAACCGCGGACGAGCCGATTCCCGAGAACAGCCCGTTGCCGAGTGCGCAGCCGGACGCACTGTGTGCGGAGTAGATCACCCGAGATCGATCGACCCGCACCCCCCGCGCGCGCACCGCTCGGTCGATCGCGTCGACGAACCCCGCGACGTCGAAATTGGCGTAAATCGTGCTGTCGCGCAGCGCGCTGTCGCCGGTGGTCTGCGGCACGGCGACGATCATGGGGCCGATCCGACCATCGAGTGCCAGCGGACCGACGATCGTGCGCATGTCGTATTGCGACCCGTGCATCCAACGTCGGTGGTGCCGAAAGCGGTTGAGTCCGTGGAGGTAGATGAACAGCGGCAGCGAGTCACCGACACGGGCGGTCGGGGTCACCCAGGCCGAGCCCGCGTCGTGCTGGTGTCGTTGGAGCAGTTCGGAGTCGTGGAATGGAAACGTGACGACGCTCGTCGTGTCGAAATGCGGATAGCGAGGCGGCACGGCGTTCCGCGTCGCCGCTTGTCGCATCATCATCGCGAGAACTAGCGCCCAGGGCATTGATGTTTCCCTACAGAGTCCATTGCCTAGGGCCGACCGGCCGCGATCCGCAGCTCGTCGTCGAATCGCACGCTCGTCCGGTGTGTGAGAACTTCCGCGCTCGGCATCTCCAGGTCGATGCTTCCGCGCGACGCGGCGTACATCACGCTGCCGTCGGCCGGATCGAGGATGCACTGCCCGTCGGCGTGTCCCGTCCCCTGGATCGGCATTCCCGAAACGTCGGATCCCTGGGGCACGGACAAGCGCTGCGAAGTCCCGACGACGAGCTGCGATCGCCCATTGGCTCCGCGAAGCACACGGCGCAGCGTGTACGTCGTCTCGGCTTGGAGCGTGAGGTGCATCCCGAGACCGAGTTCGAACCGCGACGACCGACGATCCGTCCACGTTCCGCCAACCGGAACTTCGCGATCCGGAAACGTGGGCACGAGCCATGCGTAGTTCGCGGCGATCGCGTCGCGCGCGGCGTCGCCGGAGCGCCCGCCGCCTTCGCTTACGACGTGGCCCAAGACGTCGACCCGCACTCGCGCGCGTGCCGTGTGGAGAGCGCGGTCGAGGCCGGAGGCGTCGAACGGACGCGCGAGCGCTCCCGTCGACATCGAGTGCTCCATCGAAACCGTTTGAACCGCCGTGCCATCGGGCTCCACACGATTGGTGAGCACATCGACGGTGCCGCGCGCATGCGCCGAACCCGTCGGATCGGGTGCCGTCTGGCGCGATCGCAGCAGGTAGCGAACGTGCGCGCCGGCTCGATGGGTCCATCGCATCCGCACGCCGTGCGCAACTTCGGCCACCGCGTGCGTCGTGGCGTCGGACCGCACCGCTGCGCGTGCGATGAGCCCGTGGTGCACGTGACGTGAATGCCTCGCGCGCTGCGCATGTTGCGCCCACAAGGCAGGGGCCGAGAGAACGACGACGATCAACGTGATCCAGACAGTTCGCAGCGCGGGACGCATCGGACGGCCAGAGATCATGCCAGCGAACGACAATTCGTGCATCCGAACGCAAGTCTCCCGCGGACGCTGGGGATCACGGTGCGTCGGCGCCGTCGCGGGACTCGTGCGTGAGCACCAGTGCGTCGCCGCGTATCCGGTACGTTCGCTCGACGTCGGGCGACGGCTGCGAGCCCGGCGGCCCGCGTCGGCCCGCGTGAATGGAGACGACCAGCGGCCGCGGCGCGGGAAGATCGTCGACGACGCTGATCACTCCCACGGTCGTCGCGCCGGTCATGTCGTCGACCGAGCCGAACGGCGCGTGGTGCAACAGCGGATGCATGTGTCCCGCCGTGCGAAGCTGCACGACATCGAGAAATGGCCCGCGAACGCTCTCTCCGGTCACGTCCTGCAGCGACCACGTGATCGCCGCTTCGTCGCGCGCGTCGGACGAAAGTGCCACCGGTTGCGCACGCAATTCGAGTTGCCCGCAGCGGCCGGGATGCTGTCCGTCGACGACGACGATGCTCTCCGCACGTGCCCAGTTTCCGTCGCTCCATCGCACCGACGAGAGCCAGACGTTGCCACACGAACTCCGCGTGAGAACCATCGCCGAATCGTCCCTCCACGCCAACACCGTGACGTTTGCGACGCGCTCGTCCGCAGCCGGTTCACCGCTGAGCTCCCGTGCGCCTTCGGTGGCCGCCAGCCGCACGTCGAGCGCGAGCAACGCGCCGGGCTCGCCGCTGCGCCACCGCAGCACCCATTGGTCCAGCGCGCTTCGACGCGCGCTGCGATTCGCGACCACGGCTGCGCCGGCGTCCGGTACCGACACGTTGGCCGTCGACGTCACCGTCGGACGCGACACCACCGCGGCGCATGCGCTCGCGCACACGGAAAGACACGCAATCGCGACTGCGCGTGCGTTCGACCGCGGAGGCGGCGATGCCACGTTCAGGTTCGCACCGGACGCCACGAGCGGAGGAATTTCCACAGATCGCCCTGAAGATCGAATCGCAGCACGGCACGGCCGATCTCGCGGCCTTCGTCGTCGTACAAGTACGCGGGCAGAGTGCTCATCGTGTTCGCGAGGTCCGCAAGCGAGACTTCCTTCGTTCCGTCGAAGCGGTACTTGCGGCCGTTGTCTCCGCGAAAACTGAACGCGTATGGCAGTCGCCGCTCGCGCACGAGTGCACCGAGCCCGATGGTCCCCTCGAAGTCCGCGCCCTTCGTCAGCCCTTCGGCGATGACCTGTCCCTCCATCTCCGCCACGACGTTGCCGAGAAACGCGGACAACTTCGGCACCCGCGCGTTGGCCGTGAACTCGATCGGACGCTCGTCCGCAGGCGACTCGAGCCGGTGCCACGTGCCCGCCATGCGCTCTCGAAACTTCACACCGATCATGAATTCCTCCCGGGCGCGGCGTCGCCCACGGGCTTGGGTTCGTCGAACTCCCTGTCCCGCACGATCTTCGCACGAAGCGCCTCGCTCGCCGACGGTCCGCCAGGCGATCCCAATGCCGTGACGAGCGCCGGCACGTCGGCACTCGTGACACCTCCGAGCCACGCGTTGTCCGGCATGACGGTCACGGCGATCCCCTTCCAACACAGATCCGTGCAGCTGCTCGTCATCACGCGAACGCGCCGGTGGATCCCGGCCTCGCCCACGGCGTTCTTCAACTCCGCGTGCAGCTTCTCGGAGCCTTTTTCCGCGCACGATCCCTTCGGGTGACCGTCCGCTCGACGATTGATGCACACCCAGACGTACCGCTCACGCTTTGGCATAGGCCTAGGTTATAAGCCCGGCGCCCGACGTGCGGTAGGGTCGACGTTTCGCCGCGCGCACGAAGAGTCCCCCCAATGCCACCGGCCGATCGAATCCTGCGACGGGTCTGGACGGTGCTGGCGCTCATCTTCGTCGCGAGCTGCGGCGCCCCTTGGTCGCACTGCGGATCGCTCGGCCCCATCCGCGCGATCGCCGACTGGTCTGCGACGGGCGACGGCCCCCGGAGGTTGTGGGCGCTCGCCGTTGCGTTGCCCATCGTCGTCGCTGCAGTCGTGGGCAGCGTGCAAGGCCGCGCTCGCGTCGAGGCTGCCCCGCGCGGTGTCCTGTTCGCCGTGTGGTTCGCGACGATGGCCAGCGGTGTACTCCACGCGTTTGCCGTGGCGCCCGTCGAGCTGAACTACGTCGCCGGCATGCGTTGGCTCGTGCGCGGACTGCTCGTCGGCGCGCCACTTGCCGTGGGCGCATGGGGATTGCTGCGCACGGATTCGTCGGCCGACCGCACCGTGCTGCGCGCGCTCGCGGGCATCACGGCGGCGAGCTTGCCGATCGCGTGGGCGGGCGCGTGCTCGCGTCTCGCTGCGACGGTCGGATTCGCCGCGGGGTGCAGCATGCTGGTGCTCGCTGCGCGCGTCGCCGACGGACCCGCGTCACCGTCCGCGGAAATTCGCCGCGTCGGCACCGCGCTCGCGCTTGCGTGGATCGCGATGGCCGTCTTCGCCGCGTTCCACGGAGTGGCATCGCCGCGATTTCTGCGATGGCCGCTCGCGGAGTGGTGAACTACCGCGCCATCGTGCCGTCGGGCTGCACGGCGAACGTCTCCGCGAGCATCGGCGGACGCCCGACGTTGTACGCCTCGACGTTGACGTTGCCATCCGCGCGCTGCTCGACGATCGCGTAGCCGAACGTGCCCCCGCCGGTCAACGGCGCGCCCGCGTTGCCGGAGATGATCGCGTTGGTCGCGATGCGACGGAAGTCGTGCGAGTGGCCGTACATGCGAAGCGTCACTCCGCCCGCGCGCGTACGAATCGCACTTTCGATCGCGCCGCTGCCGGGACCCATGTCACTGGTCGGCGGTTCATGCGCAATGACAAACGTGTAGCGCGCCGGCTGCCCGAGCACGCGCATGAGCCACGCCTCTTGCGATGCGTTCCATGCGTTTGGAGCCGTCACGATGAAATGGGCGTCGCCGTTCGACGTGTGAACAACCCAGTCGAAGTACACCGCGGGAAGTTCGGCCTGCAAGCGCGCACGAAACACGCGAATGTTCCCCGTCTCGTTGGCATTCGGACAGTTGGACGCGGTCGCGCCGGTACACTCGTGATTGCCGTGCGCGTGAAAAATGAAGGGCGAGTACAACCGCTCGGCGCCCATCAACAGATCGAGTTGCGCGTTGGCCACTGCTTCGCTCCGCGCGTACATGTAGTCGCCCGTTGCGACGGCGAACTGCGTGTTCGCTCCCTGCATGCCCGTCATCACCGACGTGACGATCGCCGTCGGATACGCTGCGGTGTTGTCCTCGTTGGGTGGACGGACGTCTCCGAACACGGCGAAGCGAAAGCGATCGACGGTGCCGCCCGCGGGGCCGACGACACGAACGGCCGCATCGGCCGTGTCGTCCGCGACGTCGGCGACGGTCGGGACATCCACGCCGGCATCGGATGCATCGGCGGGCGTCGCACCGTCGCCGCACGAGACTGGTGCGAACGCGAGCGTGCAGAGCGCAAGGGAGACGGCGAAGCGCAAGGGTGAATCATTACGCGATTGCGGCGCGAGAGGCCAGCGGGGGCGCGGAGCGAGCGATCAGGGCGCGTGTTTCCTCGCGGAATCTTGCGTACTCCGCGACGCCAGTCGCGGTCACGGGTTGCACGATGGAGCCCGCGGCGACGAGTGCAAATGCACTCGCGAGTGCGGATGCGACGAGTAGCGCGAGCGTACGCGACCCGCGGGCATCAGCCCGGCTTTCGCTTCGACACGTCACGGGATCACCACACTCCGCACGCGCCGACCCCGCACGGCCACGCGCGGAGCCCGGCGTGCATCCACGCCTCCGGCCCACTCGGGGTCAACACGCGCCACGGGAGTGCCATCGTCGCGATGAACACACCGAGCCCGACCGCCTGAGAGACACCCGCGACGACGAGACCTACGTCCCAGCCGCCGTACAGCGGGTACACGGACGCGTCGGCGAGATCGAGCCAGGGGCCGATCACCGGGATCAAACCCCACCACGGCAAGAACGGTCGGCAACTCCAGGTCATCGACGCACCGCCGGAACACCTCACGCCGGCGAGCGGAGCGGTTGCGGAGAACAAATAGAACACGCCGAACACGCTGCCGGACACCCACAACAGCCAATTGGCCCGACGCTGTTCGACTCGCCAGCCCGGCGGTACCGGACCTCCCTCGTACGGGCGAATCACGCGAGTCATCGGCGCATACAACCGCGGCGCCATTGGCGCGTACATCCGCGGCGCCATTGGCGTGTACGCTGCGGAAGGATCCACGACTCGAGGCGCGACCGGCTGGAGCTGCGGCGCCGCAGTCGTCACGCCGATGGGTGGCAGGTCGGTCGTTGCTGGGACGACGCCGGCGTCCTGCGCGCGTGCGCGGCGCGAGGTGAGTAGGACGATTGCGCCGACCACGCACGCCACGCCGAGACGACGACGCACGACCGAGGGGCACGCTCGACGCCCGCGTTCGGTCCCCACGCCTTCAGGTTCCATTCGCGCTCTCCGCTTCCCCTTCGCGCATCGCTCGCTTCGCTCCCCTCCCGCAGTTCTACGCCGCGACCGCCCCCGGCCGCGCGTGCGCAAACTGCACCAACTGCCCCACTTCCGAGCCGACGAACGTCACCGCGGCGCCCAGGCTCGTGGTCTTCGCCGTCGCCCCCGAACCCGCAGCGCGGTCCACCGCGGCCGCTTGAAGTCTCGCGACCTGGAAACACTTCGGACAGTGCTCGATCGTAAGACAGGCACTGGCGGGAACATCTGGCATCACGGGCGGCGCCGTGCCGAGCGACGCGAGCGCGGAGGATTGTCCCGACGCGACGAGTTGCTGAATGTGATTGCGCCACTCGGGCGGCGCGTAGAAGTGAACGGCTTTCAACTCCTCGTTGCAGCGCGTGCACGCCACCGCGAACGCACTCCACGAGACTCCTGCACCCCCGAGAACGAGGATGCCGCAGAACAGAAGTAGCTTGATGCTGATCACGCCGTCGAAGATGTCCGTGACGAACATCGACGCGGCTCCACCGACGCCGCCGACGACGAGCGCGAGCCCGCCAAACATCCGCATGGGTACGAACTTGCGACCAACGGGATCGGGGTTCATCGGGAACAAAGGATAGTTCAATCGTGCGCGGTCGCCGAGTCGCATTGCGATCGCGCCGGGGGCGTCGATCGCCCCGGGCGTGGACGCATTGCGCGGCGTCGCTCGCCCCCGGGGCGCGTGCGCACCGCGAGAACGCATCCGGCGAGCTCGCGAGCCCCCGCGCGAGAACTTACCGTTCCCTAACGCACCGCTAACGTTCGCTGCGCTAGTGCCCACGACGCCTGCGACCCATCCCGCATCGCGAGCGCGGAACCCCATGAAGCGAGTCGAAGCCATCCTCAAACCGTTCAAGCTCGACGAGGTCAAAGAGGCCCTGGCCGAGGTTGGCATCCAAGGGATGACCGTGACCGAAGTGAAGGGTTTCGGCCGCACCGGCGGAAAGAAGGAAGTCTATCGCGGCAGTGCGTACGTCGTGGACTTCGTGCCGAAGGTGAAGATCGAGATCGTCGTCACGGACGAGCAGGTCGAACCGGTGATCGAAGCGATCGAGCGTTCGGCGAAGACGGGTCGCATCGGCGACGGGAAGATCTTCGTGATCCCGATCGAGGACGTCGTGCGCATCCGCACGGGCGAGCGCGGCAAACAGGCCATCTGAAACCCGCACGGGTTCGTCCGCGCGCGGCACGCAATCACTCTCACGACCCAACCAACGCAACCACGAGCCCGGGGGCTCCCTATCGTACCGAGGACACAGCCATGAGACCGACGGAAGCGATCGAGATCGCGAAGAAGCACAACGCCGTAATGATCGATCTGAAGTTCTGCGACCTGATCGGCCAGTGGCAGCACACGAGCGTGCCGACCCATCGGTTGACGGTCGAGTCGTTCGAGGATGGCTTCGGTTTCGACGGGTCGTCGATTCGCGGATGGAAGGCCATCAACGAGTCGGACATGTTGCTGCTTCCCGATCCCACGACGGCGGCGATGGACCCGTTCATGGCGCAGCCGACGATGTCGTTGATCTGCAACATTGCGGATCCCATCACGCGGCAGCCGTACGGCCGCGACCCGCGGCAGATCGCGCGCAAGGCCGAGCTGTATCTCAAGAGCACGATGCTCGCGGACACGATCTATTGCGGCCCCGAAGCCGAGTTCTTCGTGTTCGACGACGTGCGGTACGAAGTGAAGCCCGAGGGGCAGTTCTTCGCGATCGACTCGGAAGAAGCGACGTGGAACTCGGGGCGTGGCGAGAAAAATCTCGGCTACACGATTCGGCACAAGCAGGGGTACTTCCCCGTCGCGCCGCACGACAAGCTCATGGACATCCGCACGGAGATGGTCCAGGCGCTCGAGTCGGTAGGCATCGAAGTGGAGACGAGCCACCACGAAGTTGCCACGGCGGGTCAGTGCGAGATCGACATGAAGTTCGACTCGCTGGTTCGCATGGCGGACAAACTGCTGTGGTTCAAGTACATCGTGAAGAACGTCGCACAGCGGCACGGCAAGACTGCCACGTTCATGCCGAAGCCACTGTATGGCGACAATGGCTCTGGGATGCACGTGCATCAGTCGCTGTGGCGGGAGGGCAAGCCCCTGTTCGCGGGCGACGGCTACGCGGGAATGAGCGAGATGGCGATGCACTACATCGCCGGGATTCTCAAGCACGCCAAGGCACTCAATGCCCTGACCAACCCGACGACCAACAGCTATCGGCGCCTCGTTCCCGGGTACGAAGCCCCGGTGAATCTCGCGTACAGTTCGCGCAATCGGTCTGCATCGGTGCGCATTCCGATGTTCAGCGCGTCGCCCAAGGCCAAGCGCATCGAAGTGCGCTTTCCCGATCCGTCGTGCAATGGCTACCTCGCGTTCGCGGCGATGATGATGGCGGGACTCGACGGCGTGCAGCGCAAGCTCAGCCCCGGCGACGCGCTCGACAAGGACATCTACTCGCTCTCACCTGAGGAGCTGAAGGAAGTTCCGCACGTTTGTGGGTCGCTCGGCGAAGCACTGGAGTCGCTCGAGCGTGACCACGAGTTCCTGCTGAAGGGTGATGTGTTCAGCAAGGATCTCATCGAGACGTGGATCGACTTCAAGCGCACGCAGGAACTCGACCCGGTGCGCCTGCGCCCCGTGCCGTACGAGTTCTATCTCTACTACGACGTGTAGGCCGTCGGCCACACAGCACCAAACCGCCAACCACGACCATCCACGCAATCGACCCGCGCGGGCCGTCGCGCCCCGGTCGCGCCACGCGGCATCCGCCCGTGTCGATCGTCACGTTGCGGCTTCCGTCGGACGCCCGCGCGTCGCGCCGTGGCGTTCCGACACCGGCGTCGCTGCGTACCCCGCCCGTACCCGAGTCCTCGTCATCGGGATCGCGCGCGCCGCTGTCGACGGGCGGAGCGGCCCCCGAATCTCTCGATGCAACGACATCACGTGGCTGCACGACATCGGGTGGAGACTGGACCACGACGTCGCGCGGGATCACGCCGCTGTCCGGCGGGGGTGCGACGGCTGCGTCATTCACGCCCGAATCCGGGGGCGGCATGGTCGTGCCCGTGATCGCGCTCGAGTCGACGACATCACCGAAGTTCGTCGTCCAGTACCAGCGGTACGTCGACGTGGCCACGTACGCGCGTCCGATTCCGATCGCCGTGTAGCGCGGATTGAGCATATTCGTGTTGTGCCCGGGCGACGTGCGCCACTGTTCGAACGTCGCCGCCGATGTCGCGTTACCCGCAGCGATGTTCTCGGCCATGTACCCGCCGCGATATCCAGCGCGCATCATGCGATCGAAGGGCGACAATCCCTCGGGGCTCGCGTGCGCGAAGAAGCTTCGTGTGCCCATGTCGAGCGAGTGGTCGTACGCAACTTGGTTGAGCAGGCGCGTCGCCGTCAGCGGGCCCGCGCCCATCGTTGCGCGGTACGCGTTGATCGTGCGCAGGAACGCGGCTTCTTCGGTGTCGAGCTCGCGGAGTTCGTCAGTGCGCGTGCCGACGTCGCTGCCGGCGAAGCTGCAGGCGGCCATCGAGAGCAGAAGAACGAGAACCACGCGCGGTCGGGCGATCGGTACCATTGGGGGGTGAACGTCCTCGTCCGGGCGCGATCCGTGCGCCGCGACGGAGAACACAGCACTGATCGTGCCGATGCCGCGAACGGGGACGTGCGGGCGTCGGCGAGCCGTTCGGCGCGCGTGCGGTCAACAATGTCCAGTCGGACTGGCCAATTGCAGCCGGGCGCTGGCCAGTCTCGCACCCGGCGGACACGTCAGTGACCACCTGCGCGATCGCGCCCATGGGAGGGCGAACTCCCAGGGAGTTCCGCGCGACGCGACCGCGGATGGAGGCACCTGCCCATCCGAATGGGTTCACGCGATGCGCTCCGGCACGGCTTCATGCGAGGGCAACTCGACGCTGCCGGTGCGCGACTGAGTTCTGCGACGACGGCGGACCTCGAGACGGTGGATGTCGCGTACGCCGGCAACGCCAGCGACGCGATCGACGACGGTGGCGGTTTGCCGTCGACATCGGCACTCGATTCGCCGACGCCGGTGTGCGCGGCGGAGACGTGTCGGTAGGGCGCGCGGCCCGTTCGATGAGCGGAGCGATCGCTGTGCACGCCCGGCGCATTGCCGGGCACGCGGGAGGTGTGTGTGTGCACCGTGTGCGCAACGCGACCGCCGAAATCGAACGGCAATCAACGACGGCGCTGCGGCACGCGACTTGCGACGTCTGCCGCACCGATGGTTCCCAACGACTCGACTTGTTTGCGCTCCGAAGCGCCGCGTCCAAGACGGACTTCGCTAACCAGGGAACCGGCGGAAGCGGCCGAAACCGTCAGCGCCGAGTAGTTCCGTGGCGTTGCGTCAGGCGCAGCAGCAGTCGCGTGCCATCGGGCATTCGCAATTCGACGAATTCGTTGAGCAGGC